>Ga0233430_1000704_pt1 | contig 56685 bp, 54 predicted proteins | sample SI_118_April2016_2_FD_179883 | JGI IMG/M metagenome (GOLD analysis project Ga0233430, IMG submission 179883) | Seawater microbial communities from Saanich Inlet, British Columbia, Canada - SI_118_April2016_150_MG | ecosystem: Environmental > Aquatic > Marine > Inlet | place: Canada: British... | reverse complement strand
TGAAGGGTCACAAATTTCCTAGGTGCCTCCTATTCTCAACTAAAATGCAGATTTCAATTGCAAATACACCTTGTCATTAAGTTTGATGTGATTACTCGCCAAAAGGAAAAACTCCTTACTTATTTTTATATTGTTATTATTAGCATAGAAAAATTATTTGATTATCTTGAATTATTCCACCCCCGTCCTGCGGACACCCCCGCCAGCGGGGGATAATTCTACATCAGACTTTATGTTTGAAATGAATGATGATGAGTTCAAAAATTTGAGGTACCATTTTGGCACCTCAAATTGGGGTGGTACTCGATATACTCCAATGGTATTTACAGAACAAGGATTGGCTATGTTATCGTCTGTATTACGTAGTAAACGTGTCATAGAAGTAAATATATTAATCATGCGGGCTTTTGTCAGAATGAGGGAGTTATTGTATTCTGATAAGAATCTGGCGTTAAAAATTGAACAACTTGAGAAACAAATGTATACTCACGGAAAATCATTGAAACAGGTAATCCAGATAATAAATAAATTAATGTTAAAACCTGAACCAAAACCGCAGAAAATTGGCTTTCAGATAGACAATATAAAAACGTGATTAAAATATCAATATTTTCAAATAATCACCGTAGTACATTAATACGTGTTTATTTCATATAAAAGACTATTTTTTGATTTATTTTCCCCAGTCCTCTGCACAGCTTTATTATTTACACTTTCATTTTCCACTGATAAGGTTCATGCAGAATCTTCTCCTTCATCACAGGTTAATCATTTGCCAAATGATTTTGATGAAAATGATTTGCAGGTTCTTCAGGATATAATCACACTTAACAATCTTGAACTGGATCCATTGGATCTAGGTGAGCAGGCATGGTCAAACGAACGGCTAGTATACCTGGATATTAGCAACAATTATGAACTAACAACACTTCCTGACAATTTTGGTGAGTTGGAAATGCTGGTAGAATTAAATCTGGATGGAAATAATCTCACATCCTTACCCGTAACACTATTTGATCTTTCACAATTGGGAAATCTGTCCATCCGTCAAAATCAATTGGCCTCATTACCTGAGTTCTTACCTGACTCGCTATCCATTACTGGTCTTGATATTGCCTATAATTATATTACTTCACTTCCAGTATCATTTGGAAATTTTTCCAATCTTCTCACATTGAATCTATCCCATAATCAAATAAGCGAATTACCAGAGTCGTTTACCAGTCTGAGCAATTTGTACACTTTGGATTTGGATGATAATCAATTAACGGTTCTGCCGGAAAATCTTTCTGCAATGTCTCAATTGAGCTGGATTTATGTTTCCGAAAACCAGTTATCAGAAATTCCCGAATCACTTTTTGATAATTCAAATATTCAGATTTTGGATTTCTCATTTAACAATCTGCTTGAACTTCCTGACCGATTTGATGAATTGCCATTATTGTTTGAATTTCACTGTTCGCACAATCAGATTTCTCAAATTCCTGAATCATTTTCCACATCCACAAACGTGATATTTGTCAATTTTGCCAACAATAATTTGAGCACCCTCCCAGCTGATTTTTCAGCTCTTAATAATTTGATGTCTTTAAATCTCGCAGAAAATTTATTTACCAATTTTCCCATCGAAATATTTGGTTTATCGGAACTGCGTCAGCTTTACTTACATAATAATCAAATTGATGAATTTCCAGCAGAATTAACATCATTAGGACTGCAGAAATTGGATCTTTCTAACAATAATATATCATCGATCACAGAAACCATCGGTGAGATGATATCACTCATTGATTTTGAAATTTCCCGCAACCCTATATCGTATTTACCAGAATCAATTGGTAATCTGGAACTTCTATACGAGTTGAAGGCATTTGATTGCGCCCTCACCAGTTTACCGTCTTCATTGGAGAATTTATCGTCACTCCTGTTGCTGGATGTTTCGAATAACCAAATCACCAGTCTACCAGATGAAATTGGTTTTATGCCATTGGTTCAAGTGATGGATTTATCAAATAATTATCTCCTTGAAATCCCCTCAACTTTTACATCATTTGAAGAATTATGGATATTATATCTGGATAATAATTCTCTCTATTGTTTTGATGGTGTCCAGAATGAAGAAGATATCCCGGAATTTCTCTTAAATCCAGGTCTTACCTGGATAAGCGGTTTATTTTTACAAGATTGTTCTGTCGCAGGATGCACCGATTCTGAAGCATATAACTTTTTACCCGATATGATTGTGGATGATGGAAGTTGCTATTATCTCATGCCAGGTGACTTGAATCATGATGCCTTTATTGATGTATTGGATATCGTTTTGATGATTGAAATAATCATCAATGGAGAAATACCTGACGAATATATCTTACTCACTGGAGATCTTTCAGAAGACGGTGAACTGAATATTCTTGATGTGGTAATACTGGTTCAATTGATACTCGGATAATTTCGGTAATCAGGTTGAATTCTCAGAATTCATGTCTGTATAATTAACTTTAATATAACTTAATTCCCACTCGTTATCTGCAACTCGCATTTTGTAATTTTTGCCACTAATTATGAACATTATTTTTATATCTGCCGAAGTTGCACCCTTTTCTAAAGCAGGTGGATTAGCGGATGTCTCCGGAGCCCTTCCGCAACAATTATCTTCAACGGGACATAATATCTCTGTTGTGAGCCCTTTGTATTCCAAAATTAACCGAGAAATGGATAGTATCAGGACTACCGGCATTGGAGCGCTTATCCAAATGGGCAATGAAGACGTCCCTTTTGAGCTTTACAATTTTGATCATAATCAATCCGATGGTCCGCATCAATATTTTATCCATAATGATGATCTCTTTGGCCGAGAGGGTATTTACACGCTACCAAATGGTGAAGGATTTGCAGATAATAATTTCAGATATTTTTTCTTCCAGAAAGCTATTATCAAATTGATTGAAATTGAATTTTTTAAACCGGATTTAGTGCATTGTAACGATCATCACACCGCCATGCTGCCATTTTTTATAATAAACCGTAAAATGGAAATTGCCACCATCCTTACAGTTCATAATTTTCAATACCAGGGCTATTTTTCTCAGGATGAAGGTAAATATCTTGATGAGCTGGATGCTCAACGATTAGTAGATATTCCATCTGAAAACCGATCCTCAATGTACCTTGGCTGCACCCATGCCCACCAGGTGAACACAGTGAGTCCAACATATGCTGTAGAATTACTCAACATCAAGGAACTTTCCTATGAGCTGCATTCAACTCTGAATAATATTTCCCATAAATTTTCCGGCATATTGAATGGTGCTGACTATTCTTATTGGAGTCCAGAAAATGATACATTTATCAAGCACCAATACATAGCTTCAAACTTATTTGGAAAATCAAAAAATAAAGTGGATCTGCAGATTTATTGTGGATTTAAAAATTACAGTGATAAACCACTCATAGGATCAATATCCAGACTGGTTGAGAACAAGGGATTTTACCTCATTCTGGATATAATTCCTGATCTGGTGGAGATGGGGGTTCAATGTGTATTTCTTGGTTCAGGTATGGATGATATCTCTCAATCTCTCAAAGATTTTGCCAATCAATATCCAGATAATATTTTTTATGAAGGACGGTTTAATGAGGAACTAGCTCATAACATAGAAGCCGGTGCGGATATGTTTCTCATGCCATCAAGGTTTGAGCCCTGTGGTTTGAATCAGATTTATAGTTTAAAATATGGAACAATTCCATTGGTGTACAAAACAGGTGGATTAGCGGATACCGTTCAGCAATGGGATGGTAAAAATGGCAATGGTTTTTTATTCGATCAATATACTAGTTCGGAATTATTAAATATGATACAACAGGCTGTTAAAATATGGGATGATAAAAAACAGTGGTCATCCATCATTTCAAATGCAATGGAAGCAGATTTTTCCTGGAATCAATCTGCGAAACAATATATCGGGCTTTACGAAACGGCCCTGGAGAATTAAATGAAAAATAAATTGAGACTCGACGCTATTATAATGGGTGGAGGCCGTGGTGAAAGATTGAATCCCCTTACTAAGTACAGGGCAAAACCAGCGGTGCAAATTGGCGCAAAATACCGTTTAATAGATGTTCCAATTAGCAATTGTATCAATTCAGGGATAAAGAATATCCGCCTTCTGACTCAATTCAATACACTTTCTCTTCATCGTCACATTTATCGATCATATCAGTTTGATTTGTTTTCCGGTGGTAATGTTGAGATACTTGCTGCCCAACAAACTTATGATCGTACTGACTGGTTTCAGGGTACAGCAGATGCAGTAAGATCCTATTGGTCCCGGTTGGAAAGCATCCCAGCAACTCATTATGTGATTCTCGCCGGGGATCATTTATACAAAATGGATTATTCGAAATTTTTCAAATCCCATTTGGAAAATAACGCCCAGGTATCCATCGCCGTAAAACCAAAACCATTGGATGCTGCCCGGGAATTAGGTGTATTGAAAACAGACCAATCTGGTCGCATCACCGAATTTGCTGAAAAACCTCAGACAGATGAAGAAATCAATAATATAAGTCAAATTATTGATGGTGAAGAATGCGTTCTTGCCTCTATGGGTATTTATATTTTTAATAAGGAAGTTTTGAGAGATGCATTGAAAATGGATGGTAATGATTTTGGTAAAAATATCATACCTGCTTCAATAAATAAATTCCACACTTTTAGTTATCATTTTGATGGATATTGGGAAGATATTGGAACCATCAGGACATTTTTTGAAGCAAATATGGCTTTAACGGATCGTCACCCGCCATTTTCTTTTTACGACGTAAACAGTCCAGTGTATACCCATTCTCGATTTTTACCCGGTGCTATTGTGGAAAATGCCCGAATTGAAAAATCATTCCTTGCTGAAGGTTGCCATATTTCAAATGCTACAATACAGAATTCTCTGGTGGGTATTCGAAGTATCATTGGAGAAAATGTAAAAATGGATCACACCTATCTAATGGGTGCGGATTTTTATGAAGATATGAGTTCAGAATCTGATGGAAATATCCCAGTGGGTATTGGAAACAATTCTATCCTTAAAAATGTCATTATCGACAAGAATGCCAGGATTGGCAAGAATGTTCAATTAGTGAATTCAAAAAATATTACAGAGGAATTTCACGATAATTATGTTATCCGCGATGGAATTATTGTGATCCCAAAAGGTGCTGTTATTCCTGATGGAACTATAATTTGATTATTACTGATCTGGAAATTCCAGATCCGATTCGCAATATAGTATTATTGTTCTAAAATAATCGAAACCAGCGAGATCAAATCCAGAACATTCAGATCGCCATCACCATTTGCATCTGAAGCCCAAACCTGACAGGGATCTGGGTTTTCAGTACTTCCAATAATAATATTCACAATAGTAATGATATCCAATATATTGAGAAGATCATCCTGATTAACATCACCTGGGTTCCACTCACCGCAGTTTAAAGTGCCGATGGCGGAGATTATTGGAATAACCGGATGGATATTAGAAAAATCATTCGTAGTTAGCTTGATCCAATCCTGATATAATCCAGGAGCCACACCGGCAGAGTTCACGGTTATAGTCATTTCCTGTGCTTCCATGGGAGGTATTGTCGCTTGTAAGGGATCAATAGTAAGAAAATCATGCATAGTTTGAATAAGAATGGACATCTCATCATGAGCATATTCCATATTATAGTTTATGAGTATTCCATCATCACCGACTTCATTTTGAATCCCAATCGTCGCCAGACCTAACTCACTTACCATTGAGCGATAGTTGAACATAATAACACCATCATTGTAAAGCACCATCTGGAAATCATAGGTACCTTCAATTTCATTTGATCCATACCAATGCACTACATTGTCAAACCATACCACAAGGCGGCTATCATCAGAATGGTAATAGACATCACCAGCCATTAAATCACTGTTACCAGAGTTATTTGGATTGAGATCATCCCAGAAGCCAAATACTCCTGGCATAGGTGCTTCGTCTGATGGCAGCACGGTGTTTAACCATTCCACATTATCATCACCAAAGCCGATCCAGCCGTTGGCATTTACAATGCATTCGGTATATTCGAGTCCATAAAATGGAAATGCAAAATCTAATTGAATTGATTCAGGGGCAGCTTCATCATTATGAACAAAACTGACTTCAGTGCCAATTCCTTCAATATCTATCCATTCATACTCTATAAACTCGCCATCTGAATCTGTCCAGTAATATTCTTCAGGATCAATAGAATAAGTAAGATCATCATCACCAGTATTGACAATTAAAACCACATCAGAGACTTCATCACCTGGGTCCATTTCAAATTCTATCAATTCCTCAGGCATATCGATTTGAGGTGCTGACATAGAATACGACACAGATTGAAAAGCATTCAGTCGACCAAAACCTGTTTCAGTATCAAACCCGGGGCCATACAAATCGTCAGCTGTTAATTCCATTATAGCCAAAACCTGGTCGGCTGATAAAGCGGGTGTAACGGATAAGATCAAGGCACCGATTCCAGCCGCATGAGGGCATGCTGATGAGGTTCCATTAAAGCTGGAAGTATATCCCCCACCCATCGCTGTAGTATTGATTAATACACCAGGAGCCATAAAATTTAATTCCGCACCAAAGTTGCTGCCCCACCAATTTTCACCATCACATGAGCCTGGATTTTTTCTTTCGTTACATGGTGATAAAGCACCCACAGATATACAATCGTCATATCTTGATGGATAACTTACTGTTCCTGTATTATCATTTCCTGATGCAGCAAATACTACCGTTCCGTTTTCATTGGCATAAGTAATTGCATCATCAAAATATGTAACAAAACTACCGCCACCTAAACTCATGCTGACAATTCTTGCTCCGTTATCAACGGCAAATAAAACACCATTGGCAATATCAGTATCATTGCCGGATCCACCTGAATCAAGAATTTTCACTGACATTATTTTGGATCCCCATGAAACACCAGCAATGCCGCTATTATTATTTCCAATAGCCGCAGCGATTCCAGCACATGGTGTACCATGACCATAATCGTCATCTGGATCATCGTCATTATTCACAAAATCCCAACCGTCAACCATTTTACCAGCAAATTCAGAATGATTTGGATTAACACCAGTGTCCAGGATGGCAATGATAATATCTTCACTACCGGTAGTTATATCCCAGGCTTCATCTGTATCAGTATCACAATCAGGGATACCCACATTACCAGATCCGGCTTGACCGGTATTATTGTGAGCCCATTGATCCGAATAATAAGTGTCATTTGGTGTGATATTGGCATGTTTTATATAATCAGGTTCAACTTTTATGATTCCCGCGATTTTTATTAAATCATCTATGGCATTTTTAATATTTTGGGGAGTCTCTGTTTCCAAAACATAATACTGATGCAAATCATGAGAGTAATGCGCTTCAGAAAAGTTTTGATAATTCTGGAAAAGAGGATAAAAATTATAATTTCTAAATTCGCCAGTATAAGCTTTCAATCCTGGGAGGGATTCAATCTCTAGGGGCAGGTCTACCCCCAATTTTGGCGCAAATTCAGAGGATATTTTTAGAACAATTTTATTCATCGATACATCAAATCCGTTTAATTGTCCTATTTGCTGATCAAATGAAAAGACAATGGAAAAGATGGATAGTATAATTATAATTTTTTTCATGTTATAACTCCCTAAAAAACATGATTAATGTACCTATTATTTACGTCTAAAATTGTTCAGCCTGGTATATACTAGTATCCCATTATTGTATTGATGATTAGAATGATATCAAGGATATTGATAATTTCGTCATCATTTATATTTGCCGCCCATGTTTGACAATAATCTGGTTCTTCCAACAGACCGATTATGATATTTGCCACGATAACAATATCCAATACATTTACATCACCATCAAGATTTGTATCTCCAAGAATAGTGTTATTTCCACAATTCATGGATACTGCTGCTTCTACGGCATTAAGAGCATTTATCCTTCCATGACCTGTTTCGGCATCCCAACCTGGTCCTAAAATATCAACAGAAGTTTCCTGCAATATTGTGCGAATTTCACCAGGGGTTAAACCTGGGTGAACTGATTTTACCAAAGCTGCCACACCAGCTGCATTTGGACAAGCAGAGGAAGTACCATTGAATTCCATGGTATATCCACCAGAATTAGTAATGGTAGGAATCTTTACGCATGGTGCAACAAGGTCCAAATCTCCACCATAATTTGCACCCCAGAAACTTTCACCATCACATGATGAATAACTTTTTCTATCGTTGCAAGGCGATAGCCCACCGACAGATACACAATTTTCATATGCTGAAGGATATCCCAGGGTGGGGGTATTTTCGTTACCAGTTGCAGCAAGAGATAATGTGCCATTTTCAAATGCATAGGTTATAGCATCATCACATAAAGATACCTGATTGGTCCATCTTAAACTCATGCTGATCACATCGGCACCATTATCTGATGCCCATTGAATCCCATTTGCTAAAATAACCTGGTCACCGTTACCACCATTTCCAAGGACTTTAACCGGTAATATTTTTGAATTCCAGGATACACCTGCAACACCTACAGAGTTATTTCCAGCTGCGGCTACAATACCAGAGCATTGTGTGCCATGGCCAAAAACATCACTGACATTAAAATTATTGTCATAAAAATTGTATCCATCTAAAAGCCTGCCCTCCAGTTCTGTATGATCGTTTACGCCTGTATCCAGCACTGCGACGATCACATCTTCACTTCCCTGGGTGATATCCCAGGCTTCATCTGTATCCATATCGCAATCTATATCTCCCACATTTCCCGGTCCAGCTTGACTTTGATTATCATGGGCCCACTGTTCAGGATAGCTGGGGTCATTTGGAACAAAAGCTGGGGTTACTTGATAATTATAATCCACTTTCTCAACATCTTGCAGCGCTTTCATTTGATTATGGATCGATTCTATATCGACTGCCTTAGTAAATGAAATTACATAATATTGGTGCAAACTGTTTGACCGGTGTAATTCTGTAAAACTCTCATAGTTTTGAAAAACTGGTTTAAATTCTAAAATTGGAGTATTCTTTAAGACCTCGTAAAGTTCAGTCCGTGACTCCAAAACCATTGGTTTTTCCAACCCTAACAATGGAGAGATATCCTCGTTAAATTTGATTATAATTTGATTGGATGAAGTTATTGAGCCATTTATTTCGACCCAGGTATTTTCTATAGCAAACAGTGAAGTTAAAAGCAGTAAAGCGACAGTAATTCTGGAAAGCATAAAGTATGTCCTTTGTTGTTTTATTTAATTGTTGTGAAATTTGTGGCAAAAGTTACGCTATAACTTATTTATTACATTGTAACAAATTGTTTTTAACTGTTAATACATTAGAAATTCCTATTCAATCCCTGTATATCAAGATAATTATACAAGTAGTTGCAGAGTTATTTTATGAACGGAATTTGATGATCGTTTTATAATAGAATTGAAAATCACCCATTTGCTTGTACCAACAATTCCAGCTTATTGCGGATTACACCTGGTAATGTTGCCGATTTGAATTCTGAATTAACATAAACATGTTTACTGTTGCCGGATACACGAATTTTTTTATCCGGTCCAGTAATTTGATAATTGATAGAAAATGACCTGGTACCAATTTCAGTAACCTTCACTTCTATAGTCAATATTTCGCCCAACTTCATCGCTTTTTTGTAATCGGCTTCAGCATGAACAAATGGTAGAGCGGTTCCTGCCGAAAGAAATTGCTGATGAAGATCAAGATCCAATGAAGCCATGAAATCTTCATATGCCATATGGAAATACTCAAATGCACGGGCAAAAAAAACAACGCCTGCAGCGTCAACTTCGCTGAATCGTACTTTCTTTCGAAATTGATACATAATTCCTCCGGGATAGATTTACCAATAAATGGCATATCAGTAATTAATTTATAGATTGACATGAATTTGACCGATGCCCAATGCCTGGCCATATTAAATCCACTTTTTTACATATACCTGTTGGTCATAATTTAAGTTTAATAATTAATCCATACATGAAGTAAACACAGGTCTAAAATGGACGACAGAATCCTGCATTTGAGAAAAACCATCGATAAAATTGATCAGCAGATCATTCGCCTGCTTAAGGACAGAATGATTGCAGCCAAAAAAGTTGGTGAGTTGAAGAAAGAGCTCCAAATCCCCATCGAAGATCAATCTCGAGAACGGGAAATCTTGCAGCGTCTTGCTGAATATGCCGGGAATTCAATAACTGATGAACAGTTAATCAGAATTTTTAAAGCCGTGTTCAAATCCTCAAAACAGGTTCAAAAATAGTCTAATGCACGATCATTTGCACAGAGGAACAACAATCCGAAAACATCTCTGGTGGGCATTTTGGATTAATTTCATCTTTTTCATCATAGAGCTATTTGGCGGAATATATTCCAATAGTTTGGCCCTGCTTTCCGATGCAGGACATATGTTTACCGATGTCATGGCTCTAGGATTGGCAATCTTCGTATCTAAAATTGGTGAAAAACTGGCAAATGCCAAGTGGACATATGGATATATGCGTGCTGAAGTCATTGGCGCATTTGTCAATGGTGCTACCCTGGTATTCATATGTGGATTTATTCTTATCGAAGCAGTTGAAAGATTCGGGACATCACAGAATATTCTTGGCGGACCAATGTTGATGATCGCTATTTCAGGTCTGTTTGCCAATGGAATCAGTGCCTGGATACTTTCAAAAGATCACCAGGACAATATGAATATAAAGGGTGCTTATCTCCATCTACTCGCTGATACATTGGGTTCTGTTGGCGCTATCATTTCAGGATTAGCAATATGGCTGTGGAATTTTACTATTATCGATATCATAGCAAGTATTTTTATTGTCGTTCTCATATTAATTGGGACAAAGTCGCTTCTCGAGCAAAGCGTAAAACTGCTGATGGATACCGTACCTGAACATCTGGATTATAACACAATTAAGGAATCAATACTTAAGCTGGAACATATTGAACAAGTACATGATCTTCATATATGGTCAATCTCGCAGAATAAACCATCCTTAAGTGCACATTTAAAATTATGCTCTGAGTGTACGGAAACTCATCACTGGTCAGAATGTTTGAAAAACACCCAATCCTTCCTTGCAAAAGAGTATGGGATTAAACATTGTACATTGCAAATAGAACCTATGGATTTTATCGAAGAGAACCATTGTGGGTAAAAAACCGGCAATAGGATTTAATACTATTCAACAAAAAATTAATGTTGAATCATTGTATCCAAATTTCCTAATCATGCGTATTTTAATGGCTAATTTTTTTGGATAATATGATAAAAATAGGCATACAAGGCGTAAAAGGTAGTTTCAGCGAGGAAGCAGCACAATCCTTTGCCCATAATCATGGGCTCGAACATTTTGAATTGATCCCGCTTGTTTCATCGGCGGCCGTGATGAAAAGTCTTGGCGATGGAGTTGTGGATTATGGCATTATTGCCATGGAAAATGCCCAGGGTGGAGTTGTCATAGAGAGTGTCCACGCACTTGCCAGGTATCAATGTGAGATTATTGAAATGTTTCATATAATGGTTCGACAAAATCTTCTTGCCAAAAGAGGAGTATTTATCGGTGATATCACTGAAATTCATTCTCACCAACAGGCGATCAGGCAATGTCGTGACTATCTTGCCGATCATTTTTGGACCCGTCCACTAATCGAAGCCGATGACACCGCTGAAGCCGCCCGGCGTTTAAGCGAGGGGAAATTACCTGAAACTGCTGCAGTAATCGGAAATCGCTCATGTGCAGAATTATATGATTTGACCATTGTCCAGGAAGATATTCATGATTTGAAACATAATCTAACTTTGTTTTTGGGATTAAAAAAACTGCCTGATGATCTCGCCTGACATTTCTTTCAAAAACCTATACACAATGAGGAATTTCGCAGGAGCAATACCTGGCAAATATATTTTATGACAATTGGCATTATCGGTTATGGCAGATTCGGCAGAATCCTCGCCACAATTCTTAATCCGGGGTATGATTTAAAAATTTACGATCCCTTTTCAAGTGATATACCGGATAAATATCGATGCTCGCAATTAAGTGATGTTTGCTCTCAACCTCTGGTTTTTATTGCTGTACCCATCAGGGATTTCTTAAATGTGATAAAAGACATTCGATCACATATTGGTAAAAGGACAACCGTAATTGATGTCTGTTCTGTAAAAAAATATCCATCTGAGATCATGGAAACAAATCTCCCTTCCTATGCGGGGATAATCTGCAGTCACCCAATGTTCGGACCAGATTCCTATAGTCAGTACAGAGAACAGAAAATGGTCATGCATCCCCTCCGTGATATATATTTTAGATACGAATCGTTGAAAGATTATTTTAAAAGTCACTCCATACGAATCGTTGAGATGACGCCAGAAGAACATGACAGACAGGCTGCGGTGAGTCAGGGTATCACCCATTTTATTGGTCGGGTACTTGAAAAAGCCGATGTAAAATCAACAGAAATTAATACGCTTGGATTTACCGATCTACTGGCGGTGATTGAGCAGACGTGCAATGATAGTTTAGAATTATTCAAAGATCTGCAGAGGTTTAATCCATATACGAATAAGACTATTTTACAATTAGAGGATGCTATCCGGCATATTCATTCTTCATTCAATTCACCAGAAAACCAAGATGAGAATTAAAGGTCAAGTATCTCTACCGGGGGATAAATCTATTTCCCATCGAGCTTTGCTATTAGCATCGCTTTCTGAGCAAGATTGTACCATTCAAAACATTTCAACTGGTGCGGATATTATCTCCACCATGAGCTGTCTTAAAAATTGCGGGATTAATTTTGATATAGATGCACATACCATCCATGTACATGGCAACAAACTTAAACATGCATTATTACCACTTAATTGTGGAAATTCAGGTACTTCAGCAAGACTCCTCTGTGGTTTGCTCGCCGGTCAAAAAATCAGCGCTTCTCTTATTGGAGATTCATCACTATCTAGCAGACCCATGAATAGGGTCATCAATCCACTTCAGAAAATGGGTGCTGATATCACCTCGCTGGATGGACGATTACCAATCCATATTTCCCCAACAAATTTGAATGCAATCGCCTATACCTTACCTGTTGCCAGTGCCCAGGTGAAATCGGCTTTATTATTTGCTGGATTAGGTACGGATGGACAAACAAGCATTACCGAACCGGTAAAAACCCGGGATCATACTGAGAATATGTTTAAATATCTTGGTTTGCCATTGGAGATTGAAGATAACCGCATTCTGATCAACAGATTAACCAATTCAGTTCCGCAATTCAGTATTAGGATTCCCGGTGACCTATCCTCTGCTGCTTTTTTTACAGCAAGTGTTTTATTATTACCAGAATCTGAGGTAATTTTTACAGATTTATTATTGAATCAAACACGTACTGGGTTTTTTGAAATTATCCAGTCTATGGGAGCCGATGTTGAAATATCAAAAACAGATTCAGTCATGGGCGAACCTGTTGGAGATGTTAAAATCAGTTATAAATTACTGTCGTCAATTGAACTTGGAAGAAACGATATTCCTGCAATAATTGATGAACTACCATTACTTGCAGTACTTGCAACGCAGGCTGAAGGCACAACAAAAATTCTTGGTGCTGAAGAACTTCGGGTCAAAGAATCGGATAGGATTCATGCTGTCTGTAGTAATTTGTCCAAAATGGGCGCTGATATTACAGAATTAAGGGACGGCTTTATTATTAACGGGCCTACAAAACTGAAAGGTTCAAAGATTACAACATTCGGAGATCATCGCATTGCAATGGCATTCACAATTGCTGGTTTGATTTCCGATGGAGACAACCATCTTGATGATGAAAAATGTATTGCAACATCATTCCCTGAATTTCACCAATATTTGGATATATTGATCAGGTAAAACAGGATATTATTTTATGTCAGAAGTTAGATTATTTCTATTGATTGGTGATCCCATTGATCACAGCTTAGGTACAATTCTCCATGAGAATATTTTTAAGCAAACTGGACTAAATGCAGAATATAGTAAGATTCGCTGCGATGAGGAAGATATCCCAAATGTTCTTGACTATTTACGATCTGGTGAATTGGATGGTATAAATGTTACGATACCATATAAAAAGGCGATAATAGAGCATCTAGACGAATTGAACCCTAGAGCACGATTGATCCAGTCTGTAAATACTATTGCCCATGTTAATGATAAACTGGTGGGTTATAATACAGACTGGTGGGGATTTTCTATGTTGTTGAGGAATCACGATATTCACGCCACTGGAAGAAGTATCATCATTTTTGGAACTGGAGGGTCCGCCCATAGTGTTGCTTATGCTTTAATCCAGGGTGGGGCTGGAATGCTTATATTTGTAACAAGAGATAAGGAGCATGGCCAAGCCCTCATAGACAGTCTGAGTATTATTGATTCTGATACAATTTTGACCTGTGTGGAATATGATAAGTTTCCTCCTCTAGTGAAGCCTAATAGTATTATTATCAATACCACACCACTTGGGATGGGTGATTTTGAAGGCCGGAGTCCAATGTCCACCGAATTGATGGTGAAAGACCAAATTTTAATTGATCTGATTTACAATCCCCTCGAAACTGAATTTATTTATCTTGGGAAGCTTTCCGGGGCAACAACAATCAATGGATTGGATATGTTTATTCATCAGGGACTTTTATCTCTTGATACATGGTATGGACAAGCGATTTCTTCAAATGTAAATATTAAAAAGATAACTGCTGAGTTGGTCGAGAACCTATGATGCAAAAGATTCAATTCCTCACAGCTGGTGAATCTCATGGAAAAGGACTCCTTGGAATCATTGAGGGATTACCTGCAGGTCTGGAAATTGATGAATCATTTATTGCAAAACAATTGACCAGGAGACAACAGGGTTACGGCCGTGGTAAACGGATGCAGATTGAAAAAGATCATGCTGAAATATATACTGGTGTCAGATTTGGAAAATCGATGGGCTCTCCGATAGGATTGATTCTTCCAAACAAGGATTGGAAAAACTGGCAAATAAAAATGTCTGTCGAACCAATTGAGGAAGAAGTAAAATCTGTCACATTGCCCCGACCTGGTCATGCTGATCTTGCCGGGATTCAAAAATATGGATTCCATGATATCCGCGATGTACTTGAGCGCTCATCCGCCCGGGAAACGGCAATGCGGGTAGCATTGGCAGCCATTTGCAGAAAATTACTTGAATCATTAAACATCCATATCGCCAGCCGAATCATAAGTATCCACGACGTAATTGACAATACCATTGTTTCACCAGAATTAAGCATGCCTGAATTGAATACCCTCGTCGATAAATCACCAGTACGATGCCTTGACTCCAATGCAGAATCCAAAATGATTTCGGCAATAAAAAAAGCTTCTGATTCGGGGGACTCTGTCGGTGGTGTCATTCAGTTGATGGCTACCGGGCTTCCATATGGTCTTGGCTCATATACCCATTGGCAAAGAAAGCTCCATGCCAGAATATCTGCAGTTATAATGTCAGTTAATGCTTTTAAGGGGATCGAATTCGGTCCTGCATTTGAATATGGACGACGATTAGGCAGCGAAACTCATGATGAAATTGGCTGGGATGGCAAAAATTTTAGTCGATATACAAATCATGCTGGCGGAATCGAGGGAGGTATGAGCAATGCACAGCCACTGGATATTCGATTGGTTATGAAACCTATCCCTACTCTGATTAAACCCCTACGCTCTATTGATATCCACACAAAAGAGCCGAAATCTGCCCATAAAGAGCGGACAGATTCCTGTGCGGTACCGGCAGCTTCCATAGTAGCCGAAGCTATGCTGGCATTTGCTTTGACTGATGCCTTGTTAGAAAAATTCGGCGGCGATTCTATGGATCAATTGACCCAGCATATACATGCCACCGGGAAGTGGTAATTTCAGCCACACAAAATATTTATCTCATCGGTATGATGGGCTCATGGAAAACCACCGTCGGGAAAAAGGTGGCAAAACAGCGGGATATCAATTTTATCGACATTGACCTGGAAATTGAAAAAGAATCAAAAATGACCATAACTGAAATTTTCAATCTTTTAGGAGAACAGAAATTTCGTTCAGAAGAAACTCGTATATTGAAAATGATCAGTAAACAATCCGGTAATATTATTTCCACAGGCGGGGGAATTATTATACAAAGTGAAAACCGCCATATTTTGAAAGAGGCTGGTTACACAATTTTTCTAAATGCATCTCCTGAAGTACTGGCATCCCGTATCAAGAATTCCACAAAAAGACCTGTCTTAAACTCTTCCCAACCTATGACCGAACAATTTTCTAATATTTGGGAAAGCCGCAAGGACTGGTATTACTCCACAGCCGATCTAACCCTTGAGACAGATGAATTAACATCGAATGATGTCTCCGAAAAGATAATTGACTTGCTTTTTAATTAATCAATAGAATGGTGAATAAATATGGATATTAGATATGCTGTACTCATTGATGGTGATAACATTCCTTCTGCATATATCAAGGAAATGATGGAAGAAATCGCCAAGTATGGAAATCCTACGATCAAGAGAATTTATGGTGATTGGACAAAACCTAATTTGTCAAAGTGGAAGAATCTTCTCCTGGAAAATGCGATTACGCCAATCCAGCAGTATGGATACACAACCGGAAAGAATGCCACCGATTCTGCCATGATAATTGACGCCATGGATATTTTATATTCTGAAAAAGTTAACGGCTTCTGCCTTGTTTCAAGCGATAGCGATTTCACCAAATTGGCAACACGCCTTCGTGAAGCTGGAATGCATGTATTGGGGATTGGTGAGAAAAAAACACCCAATCCATTTATCGTTGCCTGCGATAAATTCATCTATATCGAAATTCTAAAAAATCAATCCGAAGATAATGAGTCGGAAATAACCAAGAGTAAATCCTCGGCAAAAAGCAGTTTTGATAAAATAACGCCAAAGGTAATCAGACTGATTTCAACGACAATCTCCGATCTTGCCGATGACGATGGTTGGGCTTTTCTGGGAGATGTGGGGAGTCTATTACAAAAAAAGAAACCAAATTTTGATTCCAGGAATTTTGGATTCCAAAAATTAACTCCATTGATAAATTCAATTACTATTTTTGAAATTGAACAGCGGGAAAGTCCCAGGGGCCGATTCAAGTTAATTTATGTAAGGATTAAAGAAAAGAAGACAAGAATAAAAAAATGACAATAGTTATTCATTGTTGTGTTTACTTCAGTGTTGGATATAAATATTGAGATAATCATCGATATGAAAAAATCATAAGACCAGGAAGATATGATCGAAAACCATCGTACTATTACTGTAAATACAAAATCAAACAGCTATAATATATTTATTGGCAATGGTATTTTGAATGATATCCATAAATTGGTTGACCCATTCAATCATGGCCAAAAGTGGGTTGTTATCACACACCGGAATATTTGGAATCTTTATGGAAAAGAATTATTATCGACATTGATTATAAGTCAAATTGCACCGACTGTTATTTTTGTTGACGAGGGTGAAAATTCAAAATCTCTTAAAACAGCAGCGTCAATTTACTCACAATTGATACAACTGGGATGCGACCGTTCTTCATACCTACTTGCCTTTGGTGGTGGAGTGATTGGAGATCTCACTGGATTTATCGCTGCTACTTATATGAGGGGCATGCCGTATATCCAGATACCCACCTCTCTTCTTGCCATGGTGGATTCATCAGTTGGGGGGAAAACTGCTGTAAACATATCTGAAGGTAAGAATCTTGTGGGAGTTTTTTATCAGCCGCAAATGGTTCTCATCGATCCTCAACTATTAAAATCATTGCCACAGCGGGAAATTTATTCTGCCACAGCAGAAATAATAAAAACAGCCGCCATATACGACTACTCATTTTTTAATATTCTCTCATCCATCATCACATCCTACAATGAAACCGGGCATGTCAGCTTATTCACCGAAGCAATTTTTGAATCCTGTAAAATTAAATCTGGGGTAGTCTCACAAGATGAAAAGGAATCGGGTATTCGGATGATTCTGAATTTTGGACACACTGTAGGGCATGCCCTGGAAACCTCGTTGGGACATGGAAATATCCGTCATGGTGAAGCGGTTGCGTATGGAATGTTATGTGCCGGGTTTATTTCATATAAATATGGAACGGCCTGTGGCCTGTCACAAAATCTCTCAGAAAATAATTGGCAAGCTCTCCAGAATTTGATTCATCTTTTACCCCTTCCGAAAATTGAAATACCTGACTCAGATCATATTATTCAGATCATTCGTCATGATAAAAAAAATATGGGGGACATTCGCAATTTTATACTATTGGAGGAACCGGGAAAACCAGTAATTTCATCTCTTGTCAGTGAAGAAATAATTAAAATATCTCTGGAGAACGTATGAATATTCTGGTTGTTAACGGACCAAATATGAACCTGCTAGGAGAGCGGGAACCTGAAATTTATGGATCAGCTACGCTTGAGGAGTTGATGATGTGGTTGGAGACATCCCCTGAAGCAACCGGCCATAATTTTAAATTTTATCAGTCCAACCATGAAGGACAAATTATCAATACAATCCATGATGAACGTCATTGGGCCCAGGGGATTATCATTAATCCTGCTGCTTTTTCCCATTATTCATACGCCATCAGGGATGCCATTGCCGCTGTAAATATTCCCACCGTCGAGGTTCATTTGTCAGATATTTACGGGCGGGAAGAGTTTAGACAGGTTTCGGTTATATCAAAAATATGTGTCGGCCGGGTCTCTGGTCTTGGTAAGGATAGTTATCTTGAAGGATTAACAATTCTACTGAGACATATTATTACCGATTAATTAAGTATCACCAAGGCCAAACTAAATGAAGTTTCTCCTGTTTTTACCAGTTGTTTTTAGTGTTTTACTCATAAGCGCTCATTTTTTACGCAGTGGAGATTTGATCTTTGTAGCTGTATGTTTGATGATTCCGTTCATTTTATTTATTAAAAAAATATGGACGCCAAAAGTGATGCAGATATTTCTGATACTTGCCAGCGTAGAATGGCTTTGGACTGCCTATACTTCAATGTTGGAAAGAATGCAATACGGAGTTTCGTGGAAAAGAATGGTAATCATTCTTGTCACCGTTGCATTGGTTACTTTTTTATCAAGCCTGGTCTTTAGATCAAAAACATTGATGAATCATTATATGGGCGGCAAAAATGATGCAGACGATTTAGATGAAATTTCTGTGTAGCTGAATCATTATTTTTTATATTCTCCATTCCTATTCGTAATTTTTAGAACAATTATATAAATAATTCTCCGATTTTGATGACCTAAAGACAAAATCTATGGTTTTCAGAACGATGGAAAAAGGATTCCCGATTGTGTGTAGCAATTGAAGGGTTGACAGAGAAATCGGTCAGCCTCCCGTATTGGAAAGGAGATTTTCACCCATATTGGGTGTCCTACCATCTCACCGGAGTATTAATTCAATTAACCATATTTAATAAATGATTAAAGATCAATTCAACCGAATATTTAATTACATCCGCATTGCAGTGAATGAGAAATGCAACCTGAGATGTATCTATTGTATGCCTGAAACCGGTATTCCATTCAAACCTGAAAGTGATTTACTTTCGAAAGATGAGATAGTCCGTGTGGTGAGAATTCTTTCTGCCAATGGACTGACTAAGGTTCGCTTGACAGGTGGTGAACCACTATTGAGAAATGATATAGTTGATATCGTAAGAGATATCCATCAATCATCTATCGAGTCTATCCACATGACTACAAACGGGTTATTGCTCCATAAATATCTAGAACCGCTTGTAGAAGCTGGATTATCCGGTTTCAATCTCAGTTTAGATACAATCCGCAATGATCAGTTTCATCAGATAACTCGTCGGGATAAATTGGATCGGGTAATGGATAATTTACATTTTGCACTCAGTATCCCTGGAATCACTGTGAAATTGAATACCGTTCTTATGCGTGAAATCAACGAGAATGACATACCCGGTTTCCTTAAACTTGCAAAGGAATTACCAATAACCATCCGTTTTATTGAATTGATGCCGTTTGATGATTTTCAGATTTGGAAAACCGGTAAATTTATGGGTGTTGAATTCATTCTTGAACGGATAAAAAAAGTCATCCCGGATTTCATCGGTGAATATGGCAGTAAAACTGAACAGTATTATTTCAAACCTGAAGGATATAAAGGTGCCCTGGCAATTATTCCGGCTTATACCCGATCATTATGTGGACAATGCGATCGCATTCGCTTAACTGCTGATGGTTGCATCCGCAATTGTTTATACTCAAATATAGAATATAATCTGAAAGATATTATGCGGAATGGCTGTAGCGACGAAGAAATTTTGTTATTTATAAAAAATGCTATGTGGCATAAACCTCTTGATGGTTTTGAAGCTGAAAAGCAGAACAAGCAAGTTCGCACCAGTATGACACAAATTGGTGGGTAATTACAAACAGGGAGAATCATTATGAATGATTTTACACATATCGATAACGAAGGGAATCTGTGTATGGTAGATGTTACTGATAAATTGACAACTTCCAGAAGAGCTGTTGCCGAATCAGCAATTACTCTTAATAATAAGACGATTCAACAAATTCAGGATAGTCAGATACCAAAAGGCAATGTCCTAACAGCTGCAAAAATTGCTGGTATCCAGGCAGCAAAACTGACCAGTCAAATTATTCCTCTCTGTCATCCAATCGCTATTACCTTTGCGGATATCCAATTTTCGATTGGAAAAGGTATTATCACAATTACTTCAACTGTTAGGGCCAATGATTCGACGGGTATTGAAATGGAAGCTCTCACCGCTGCATCTGCTGCGGCCCTGACAATTTATGATATGTGTAAAGCTGTAGATAAAAATATGACTATAGGACCTACCAGATTAATTTCAAAAACTGGCGGAAAATCTTCCGATCATCTTGAGGGTTATCGTCCTGTTACTGCTATTCTTGTTCTTTCCGATAGTGTTTCTAAAGGGATATCTGAAGATGTCTCTGGTGAAATATTAAAAGAGGGATTCTCAAATGCAGGCTGTTCTATTAAACATTTCAAAATAATACCAGACAATAAAAAGGATATTGAGTTTTGTATTCAGTCATGGATAATGGAAGGTGTGGAATTGATTCTTACCACTGGCGGAACCGGTTTGGGCTCACGTGATAATACTGTTCAGGTTGTCAATCCATTACTGCAAAAACGGCTTCATGGAATTGAGGAGGCGCTTCACCGATATGGTTCGACAAGAAACAAACGAGCGATGTTATCACGTCTTATTGCCGGCAGCGTCAGCAGTTCAATGATTATCTGCCTGCCAGGCAGTCCCGGGGCAGTAAGAGATGCAGTAAATGTGTTAATCCCGACGATTTTTCATGGATTTGATATGATCAAAGGAAAGGCTCATAAAAAGAATCACTAATGTCTGATTTGATTTTCCCCATGCCTGTAATTGCTGCAATATTTTTTGTAGTATCGTTTATTTATTCCACAATAGGATTGGGCGGTGGTTCATCCTATACTGCTCTTCTGGCAATTTTTGGTCTGAGTTATCGCTTGATTCCAGGCGTATCTCTCACCCTGAATATTATTGTCACGACTCTAGGTGCTATCAATTTTGTCAGGAATGGATATGGAAAAATCTCACTTATTCTACCATTCATCATTACCTCCATTCCTATGTCTTATATCGGAGCGATGGTTCCTTTACCAGCTAAATTATTTCACTTCATACTTATGATCTCTCTGATCATTGTCGCCTGCAGGATTTATCTGGCATCTGATATAAAAATTAAAGCAACACTGAATAAAAAACAGCAAATTGGCTTATCGATGATGATTGGCATTTTACTTGGATTTCTTTCCGGAGCGATTGGAATTGGCGGTGGTGTATATCTGGTACCAATCATTATCATTTTAGGCATAGGAAGTCAAAAGGAAGCTGCAGCCGCAGGGGCAGTATTTATAATAGTGAATTCTGTATCAGGTTTGTATGCCCGAATCCAGTTGAATGAAATTGATTTTATGGCTATTCTGCCGCTGATTGTCGCAGTCATACTGGGGGGATTTTCTGGTTCAATGTTAGGATCGTCAAAAATCAAACCTGAAATGATGCAAAAGTTGCTGGGAATTGTAATTTTATTGGGGATTATCTTTTTATTCAGAAAGGTTTTTCTATTATGATTACTTATTTAGAAGCAAAAGAAATTATAAACTCAAATATTCCAAGATCACTTGAAGAATCGATTAGGTTCGATCAGTCCCTGGGAAGAACATTATCAAACGATATTTACTCTCTTTTCCCCCAGCCGCGATTTGACAATTCTGCCATGGACGGATTTGCCGTTCGATGGCAGGATACCCTTAATGCCAGCAATGATACTCCAATTGTGCTAAATGTAATTGGCGTGGTCCCTGCCGGGAAATCTTCTGATCTTGTAGTATCAGAAGGTCATTGTACTCAAATCATGACCGGAGGGAAATTACCTGCCGGTGCCAATGCTGTAATCATGGTAGAAAATACCAGTGGTTTTGAATCTGAAGCAGTTAAAATTTACAAATCTGCTGCCAATGGTCAGAATATCCGTTATACCGGTGAAGAAATCCCAAAGGACAGAATACTCATCAAAAAAGGTACGCAGATTACAGCTGCTGAAATTGGCATCATTGCTACATTTGGCCTTGAGCATATCACTGTTTTCAAAAAGCCGATTGTTTCTATTTTTGGCCTTGGTGATGAATTGCTTGAACCAGGTCTTCCCCTGGAAGAAGGTAAAATCTATAATTCAAATCTACATGTTATCAGAAACTTGGTTAAAGAGAGCGGTGGAGTGATTAAATCCTCAATTTTATTAAGAGATGATCGACATGAGATCGAATCCTGGTTTTCAAAGGCTTTACAATCATCTGATGTGGTTATATCATCGGCAGGAATTTCTATGGGCAGATATGATTATGTAAAAACGGCATTTAGTAATCTTGGTGTTGTTGAGAAATTTTGGAAAGTGGCTCAAAAACCAGGAAAACCTCTATTTTTTGGTACCCTTGATAATAAACTAATTTTTGGATTACCAGGTAATCCAGTCTCCTCATTTATCGGATATCTAGAATATATTCATCCCGTTATCAGAATGATGTCGGGGCAGATGCAAGAATCAAAAATATCAATGCCCTTAATAGGAGGATATCCAGTAGAAAAACTCAAACATCGATTTATGTTTGGTAAATGTGGAATTGTAAACGGTCGCCTGATGTGTATAGCATCAAATAAAACCGGATCACATATGCTTACCTCATCATTAGGGTCAAATTGCATAATAGATGTACCTCCCTCAAATAAACCCGTTATGGATGGTGATTGGGTCACCGTCAATCTTTTATCAAATTTCACTTCGGAGCAATTATTACATGAATGATAAAATGACAGTGGCAATTCGCTGTTTTTCACTTCTGAAATATGAAACGGGAAAATCGCTACTAATGATTGAATGTCCGGTTGGATCTGATACCGAAACCGTTTATCAGCAATTTATCTCAAATTACCCGGGGTTAAAGGATCTTCCAATCAGGATAGCCGTCAACAAAGAGTACATTAGTGAGAAAATTGAATTATATGATGGGGATGAATTATCCTTCATCCCACCGGTTTCAGGAGGTTAATGATCCATGGTCAAGACAATAATTACTACAGATCCTATTAAATCTGTTCCTGAAAATAATACACATACCAATGACGGGGCTGAATTGGTTTTTCACGGTAGAGTGAGGGATACAGAAAATGGTGAAATCATTGTCTCCCTTGATTATGAGCATTATCCTGAAATGGCCGAAAAGGAGCTTCAGAATCTTGGAGAGAAGACTCTGAGTAAATTCCCTATCTCCGAATTATATTGCATCCACAGGGTAGGTGAAATTCCTATTGGTCATTTGTCTATGCAGGTAATTATATGGTCTCAGCATCGACTGGAGGCGATAGAGGCAATGACCTGGTTTATTTCAACTTTGAAAAGAGATGTTCCCATTTGGAAACATGCTGTATTTGCCGATGGTCGACGCATCCCCTCAAAATGTGGCCATGATCATTAATCCACCAATGAAATCTGCTGATATATTTACTCAACCGATGGCTGATGGGGGCACAATCACCGTCACCAATAAATATCATGCTTTCAATGTATTTACTCAACCAGATGAAGATCTCTGGACATTTGATCGGAAGGGTCGACTTGTTGGCATGTTTTTGGATAGCATTAATTATCGTCGGTCATTGGGTAATGTGTTTTTTAAAAAATCTCGAATTACTGAAAATGGCTTTGATTACCGGGGAATGGATCCAATTCAACCGGAAGAAGCTGATATTCTCCTGTCCCGCTGTTTCCCCATTCTTGAATCGGTTATTCACAGTGTACCAGATCAACACCTTGAGATGATTCATAAAATACTTGCAATGGATTTTAATGGTCTAAGCAATGATGGGAAATTATTTAATGACATCTATCGACCCATTACCATTTTGCCTCCCGATCAATACATGGCATTGGTTCTGCAGATAACTGAAGGCTGTAATTATAATCTTTGCACCTTTTGTGATTCCTACCGCGACCGGCCTTTTCGTATCAAACCATTAGACGAAATTGAAAATCACATCGAACAGGTAATACGATTTTTTGGCGATTCTATAAGTCTGCGAAAATCCATTTTTCTTGCAGATGCCAATGCCCTTGTCACCCCAATTGACAGACTACTTAGCATGGCAGAGTTAATCCGAAAGAGAATATCTTCTTTATCAAAACTGTTTTCATTTATCGATGTTTTTACAGGTATTCGAAAATCTGTAGATGATTTTTCTAATCTAAAATCCGCTGGATTGCATAGGGTTTATCTTGGTGCGGAATCAGGAAACAATGATTTACTTGAATTTTTGAATAAGATCCAGATTGAAGATGAAATTCTCTCTCTTGCAGAATCAATCAAGACTGGAGGTATAAATCTTGGCGTCATATTCTTGGTGGGTGCTGGTGGCGAAGTGTTTCGAGAAAGGCATCTAAAGGATTCGGTAAATCTGATCAAGAATCTACCCCTTGGTAAAGGTGATATCATTTACATTTCAGAGTTTTACAAGACAAATCCCGAATATGAAATTGAAATGAAAAAAAACAAACTGACTCTTCCTTCCCGTATGGAAATACGAGAAATGGCTAATGAATTTAAATTATCAGTAAAGGAAAATGTGCCTAAAGGGGTGGCAGTTTCTGTATATGATATCCAACAATTTATTTACTAATATGTAGCATCAATATTTTTGAACAAAGGAAAACCATGAACATCAATATTCGACCTGAAATTGAAAGACTAAAAGAGACAATTATTCAAACACGCCGGGATATCCACCGCCATCCGGAGCTCGGATTCAATGAATACAGAACCGCTTCATTGATTGCTGATAGGTTGACTGAACTTGGTTTAGAGGTAAATACTGCTGTGGGTAAAACAGGGGTAACAGGGTTACTTAAAGGGAATGATGATGGTCCCACAATCGCCTTGCGAGCAGATATGGATGCACTCCCAATTCAGGAAACCGGAAACGTTCCCTACAAATCAGTGAATGACGGGGTGATGCATGCCTGTGGTCATGATGGCCATGTGGCAATGCTCCTTGGAGCTGCTGAAGTCTTATCAAAAAACACTAAGTTTCACGGAGATGTGAAGTTTATTTTTCAACCTGCTGAAGAAGGTGACGGTGGGGCCAGATACATGATTGAGGATGGTGCCCTGATCGATGTTGATGAGATATATGGGATTCATCTTTGGAATTATCAGACATTTGGTTCTATTGGGGTTAAAGCCGGCCCCATCCTTGCTTCTGCAGATATTTTTGATCTGACTATCAGTGGCATTGGTGGGCATGGTGCTACGCCACATGGAACTCATGATCCCATAGTGGCAGCAGCCCAACTTATTACCGCTTTTCAAACCATTGTTAGTCGAAATACCAATCCACTGGAAAGCACAGTGGTAACAGTTGGTACTATAAATGGTGGTTACAATTTCAATATTATCTCAGACATAGTAAAAATGACAGGCACAACTCGCGCCTATACTGACGAAAATCGAAATATGATCAAATTACGTATGGCAGAAATCATCGCCGGTATCGAAAAAATGTTCTCTGTGAGAATCCAACTTAATTACGAGGACGGATACCCACCGACAATAAATGATTCCAAATTGGCTGATCATGTAATTAAATCAGCGAGTAAAATCGCCCCGGATGGGGTTGAACCCCCCTATATGACAATGGGCGGAGAAGATTTTAGTTTTTATGGCGACCATGTGCCTGCATGTTTTTTCTTTATCGGATCAGCGCCCGAAAATCATAAACCTATGTCTATCCCGCATCACTGCTCACATTTTGATATAGACGAAAAAGCACTACTTGTGGGATCATCCGTATTTATCCAACTCATAGAAGATCGTCTTTTATTGACTTCTGATTAATAGAAGAATACTCATAAATGGATACACAAAAAATCGGAATTATCGGCGGAACTCTATTCTTTGAGACAGATCTCTTTGATGGATTTTCTCCTAAAACGGTAAAAACTGAATTTGGTAGCGTGGAGATCTTTTCAAAAGATGATGTCATTTTTATTCAAAGACATGGCAAGGATAAATCTCCACCACATCTGGTGAATCATCGTGCCAATATTGCGGCATTTCTAAAATCAGGAGTGAAAAAAATTGTATCCGCTAACTCTGTAGGAAGTCTCAAACTTGAGATCGCTCTGGGATCTGTAATCCTACCCCATGATTACATGCAGTTCACCAACTTCCTCTCAATGACAGATGATGTTTCCAGTCATATTCTTCCAACAATGTTTAATCCCTTCAGAACTCAACTGCTTTCATTTATTAATCAGTTGGATTTACCGATTATCACCAAAGGAATTTATTTCAATACCGAAGGTCCAAGATTTGAGACTGTGGCAGAAATTAACTTCATGAAACAATTTGCTGATGTTGTGGGAATGACAATGGCCAAAGAGGCTGTTTTAGCACAGGAAACGGGAATTGATTATGTGGCTTTATGTTCAATTGATAACTTTGCACATGGGATATCTGATGAGGAAATTTCATATGACATCCTAATCTCTGAATCCAAAAAAAATGCTTTTGGAATTTTTAAGTTCATTCAAACTATAATCCGGGAGATCAATGTCAATTCTCATTAAAAATACCCGCTTGAATAATAGTGAAACAGATATTTTAATTGTTGATGATAGAATCAAAGAGATTAGCTGTGATATTCACAAATCAGCTGATACTGTCATAGATGCAAGGAATACAGCAGTAATTCCCTCATTTATCAATGCTCATACTCATTCGGCGATGACCTATTTTCGTGGTTATGGTGATGATATGAATTTGATGGAATGGCTGCAGACAAAAATCTGGCCTAATGAAACACGACTTACTGAGGAGCTGGTTTATCTTGGTGCACGGCTTGCCTGCCTGGAAATGATCAGATCGGGTATTACATTCTTTAATGATATGTATTGGTACCCTAGAGGAGTCGCCAGTGCAGTTGATGAAATGGGAATGAGATCAGCTGTCAATGCTGTATTCATTGATATGTTTGACCTGGAGCGGGCAAAAGAGCAGATTGCCGGAAATGAACGATTGTTTGAAGATTTTAATCAATACTCAAGTAAGGTATTTATGGCTTTAGGGCCGCATGCTATTTATACTGTATCCGAGCATTCCCTCAGATGGGCAGCTGAATTTGCAAAATCAAATGATCTGATGCTTCAAATACATCTAAGTGAAACAGAACAGGAAGTGAATGATTGCCAAAGTAAACATGGCGTCTCCCCCATAAAATATCTCGATAATATAGGGTTTCTCAGCAATAAGGTAGTTGCTGCTCATTGTGTTTATGTTTCCAATGAGGATATACAAATCCTAGCTGGAAATGGAGTGCATGTAGCATATAATCCAATTTCAAATATGAAACTCAGTGTGAACAAACAATTTCCTTATCCCGAATTTGTCAATGCCGGTGTAAATATATGTTTGGGCACGGATGGGGTTAGTTCCAACAATAATCACAGTATGTTCGACACAATGAAAACAGCCGCGTTATTACAGAAGCATCATAATGATCCAACATGTCTACCTGCCCGAGCCTGCTTTGACATGGCAACAGCCAATGGATATGAATGTTTTGGTCTAGATGGCGGTGTAATTTCGAATGGTAAACTTGCTGATTTGACACTTATTAGGCTGGATGTCCCTGAAATGATCCCATGTCACGATCTCTATTCTAATCTGGTGTATTCAGCAAATTCACATTGCGTTCATACTGTCATATGCGGCGGAGATATACTCATGCATAAAGGCAAGGTTCGAAATGAATCTGTCATAATGGATGAATTTAAGAGAGGATTGAATTCCTTCCTGTCAACAGATTAAATCGTGGCACATCCAGACATTGGGTTCAATATATATACCATTATTTTTATCTATATCTATCTGTATTGGCGAAAGAGCTCCAGGTATAATATAGTCACCGCTTTGTGGAAATTTCATATTTGACCACTGCTCCCAATTTTTGATGGATCCTTGAATTTTCATTGCCTTATGACAGACATTTATAATTCTACCACCAAATCGAGTATGTACCCTAAGCCAGGGGTCAAAGGGTAATCCTTCTCCGTTGTCCCATTTTATATAATCTGTCATAGATATTAATGGATATCTATCTTTATGGTTGGGTCGGACTGGGGCAATCAGGTTTTTAAAACCCTTACTTTTACCAATTGAGGCCATTTCAGATATTACCAGAGTACTTATCCCTTTGCCGACATATTGGTTTGAAACGGTTATTGAAAGTGCACATTGAATATTTGGTGATGTTTTATTTTTGATCTGATTCATTCCAAGCTCAAGAACCCAATCCCAACCCTTATCCGGTAATTGATCCAGTGATTTTGTCCAATTAACAGGAATGCTGTTTGCCGTAGCAATGATCTCTTCATTGGCATTGTCAACTAGTATAAATTGGTATTCAGGAAAGTCTATGAAGAGTCTTTCCCAGTATTGATTGGCCACTTCATCATGGAGCATGAATTCCGGCCATAGTTTTTCGACAATTTCATCAGATATTCTGAGAAGTTCCGGTTCATCAATTGCATTAATTTTTTTGAAATTCACTTTATTTTGCAATCTAATTTAATTCCTTCATTATGGGTTGACGGAGAATTGTTCTCCATTTTTCAGGCGCAGCCCGGCGGATATCACTCAAATAAATTTCATGATGTTTCCCAATGCGGATAAATTGATTATTTTTTATATGCTTATGTAATTTTTCAATTGTGGGACCTTCATCAGAAAATGCTCCTATATGCATTATTTGCATGGATGCCCCTTCTTCAAATTTGGCAAAGCATACTTTATCAAATGCATAGGGGTTTATCTTTTCTTTTGCTTTCAACTTCGCTGCATCCAAAAATTCGGGTGTGATAAAATCTGGTTGCATAATCATCAAAGTCCAATTCCAGTTTTCTTTATTTCCGGTGATAAAATCGTCCATATTATCAGACCACCAAAGACACTCGAGAGGCATTACTTTGTAATCAAATTTGAGATCACTCTTTTTTACATCGAATTTTATTGTATATGACAACTTGAATAAGGCCTCGACTGCAAGGCTGAAATCCTTAGATGAATTGGGATCTCCCCTGCCATCAATCTGGAGAAACTGCATTGATGGTATTTCAATATATGATATTGTTTTCTTTGACTGATTGTAGAGAGGTTTTAACTTTATTTTGAAATCAATTTTTTCCATTTTATTATTTTGTAATGGTGAATTAATAAAAGGCCTATACGGTTTAGTATTCTAAAATTACGTTTTTTCACTGTAAATTTTAATTCTGTTATTCTTCCTATTTATACATGTAGATATTTACGCTTCCCATCTACTCAGGAATAATCCAAAACTTTTGAAAGGACTGGCATGGATAGTTTAAAAAGCGAAATTTTTAAACATTTTGAATCAATTATCATCGTTATTGTTATCGCAGCACTTATCTTTATAAATTGGATTGTACCATACAAATTAGGATTCTTGAATTTCTTTTATCTTCCCATTATACTGGCTGGATATCTAAAGGGCCAGCGAGCGGCTGTATTATCTGCAGTATTATGTATTCTTGCTGTGCTTGTGTATATAATTGGATATCCTGAAGCGTTTTTTATTAATGAAGTTGATGAATTATATATTTTCGCAAGTCTTGCAGCGTGGGGATCCTTCCTCATACTTACCAGTGCGTCAATTGGCTACCTATATGAACAAAATAAACAAAAAGTGAATGATCTAAAATCTGCTTATTACGGTATCCTTGAAATTCTATCAAAATATTTAGAATCAGCCGATGAATACACACAGGGACATTCTGTTCGCGTTGCACATCTTGCCAATGACATCGCCAGGGTTATGGGATTACCCTCTTTTGAAAGAGAAAATATTCGGACTGCTGCCCTTCTTCATGATATTGGTAAAGCAGACGTAAGCATGGATATTGTGCAAAAGGCTGCATCATTGACAAGCGATGAAAAAGCAATGATGAGTGAACAAACTGAAAAAGGTGCCCGGATTTTATCATTGGTTGGAACCATTTTAAAAGATGCCATTCCAATTGTTCTTGCCCATCACAACTATTATTATTCTGATAAAGAGGCTGACGCTACTGGAAGAGACCCATTGCCAATCGGTGTGTCAATTGTGGCTGTTGCAGATGCCTATGATGCAATGGTAACTGACCGACCTTACCGCGCCGGAATGCAGTCATGGAAGGCTTACGAAGAACTAGAAAAAAGTGCAGGAAAACAGTTTGATCCTAAAGTAGTGAAAGCGTTTAAGGAAGTTTTAATTTCGAATCGAAAATATAGATAACCAAATTAGGCCCATCCAGGATCGTGTTATTAGAGAAGCATCATCTTTTCAAAATAATAACCGATTTCATCAAATTCATCCTTTAATTCAGACCAAATGGATTCATCCTTAATAACATTTAGTGCATTTGGGAAGACAGATTGGTTTTCAAGATAAATATGCTCACGAAGGATGCCAATGATTCCGTTTGCCATATAGTTCATCTGGAGTTTGTATGATTTGAAATCCATCGCTTCCATATGTTGGATATGGAGAGAAAATTTCCGTTTGTATTCTGTTAGAAATTCATGTTCTGATTTCAGCACCTCTATGTGACTGCTACCGTCCAATTTTTTTAAAATCGAATACAATAACTCTTCTCTGGCGTGATGCTTGTCAACATGATTAAGATGATCAGCGATATGTATTAGTTTGACAAATAATTCTGGATGATCGAGAGGGGAGTCCAAATTGAATATCTGCTTTTTAATTTCGTCCATTCCATGAAGATGATCGTAAAGAATCCTATGCTCATTCACCAGAATTCTTATCACATGTCCTCTGTCCAGTTCAGAAATATAACTAAGGGTGCCCAACCCTTCTGAAAGATTAATATTCATTCTATCTGAATCTGAATGCTATTGTGCTAATAACTCTTTTTTCTTAATTACTTCCTCAGCAAGAGTGTCAAGATTTTCATGGCCAAGTAAAACGCGGATATTTTCTTTAATGATTTTCCAGTTATTATGTAGAGGACATGCAACTGAATCGGAGCACTCATCCAAACCAATTACGCACATTTCAACCTCAGGGGGCGGACCGTCGATGGCATAAACAATATCTATGATCCTGATATCTTTTGCAGGTTTATTTAATTGTATTCCGCCGTTTCGACCACGGAAAGATCGAATCAAATGATGTTTTGATAATGTCTGGACGATCTTCGCCAGAAAATAGACAGGAATATCATATTCTGCAGCGATCTTATTTACCATAATTCGATTCATTGATTGGTTTTCTGCTAGATATATCATCGCCTGAATTGCGTACTCTGATGATTTTGAGTAGAGCATAAATATTCCTTTTTACTGTTATAATGAGAGAAAATGAGATTAATATTTAATTTTAAATTAGATATAAATATCCTTAATGACAAATAGAATTTTAGGCAAGGTTAATTCAGTTTTTTAGATTCAGAAAATAAACATTTTAGGATTTTTTTTATTTTGTTTGATAATATATTTTGATCTTCGATTTCTTATTTATTTTTAATAACAATTAGTCTTCATTAATTTTCAGACAATATAAAGGATATTCTTATGAGAAATAACAAAAAATACCTTCACCTTGGCTTACTTGTTTTGAGAATTGGCCTTGGGATTATGTTCATAATCCACGGATACCCAAAAATCACCGGTGGACTTGAGAAATGGGCATCACTGGGGGAATTAGGAATGAGTAAAATGGGAATTACCTTTGGCTGGGTTTATTGGGGATTTCTTGCTGCCGTATCTGAGTTTTTTGGCGGGTTATTCCTGGTAATTGGATTGGCGGTTAGATTATCTGGATTTTTTCTGTTTTTCACCATGTTGGTGGCAGCAGCATTCCACCTTCTCAGCGGTGATGGAATTATGGGTGCATCTCATGCAATTGAGAGCGGCACTATCTTTCTATTTTTGATATTTTCGGGGGGTGGCTATTATGCATTTGATCAAATTATATATAATCGGATTTCTCATCCTATCTTAAAGAAATTCTTTTCATCTGCTATCAATTAATGGCCTGAGTAAATAACCGAGTCAAAATATTAATACCATTACTATTAAGATAATATTTCTCCTATTTGTCTTTATTGGTTTATCGACAATTTTCATTTTCAAAAATCAATCCAGGGTTAGATACGATTTGAAAAAAATTCATCACCGTGAAAAAGGCTTTAGAAATCCTCAACTTAATCCCACCAATCACGGTTTTAAGGATATAATCAAATGGCAGTTGAATAAACCGGATGATGTTCCAAAATATTCTCAAGTAGCAGATCTTCTGCCGGTTGTGAAACCCGATTTCTTATTAATGGAAAACAGCAACAATGGCATTCCGGTTACCTGGTTTGGGCATTCATCACTACTATTGAATATCGACGGAATCAAAATTCTGACTGATCCAATGTTTAGTGAGAGATGCTCACCAGTTCAATGGGCTGGACCAAAGAGATACACAAAATGTCCCATTGATATCAGTGAATTACCTGATGTTGATATTGTGGTCATCTCCCATAATCATTATGATCATCTTGATAAAAACACCGTCAAACATCTCGGCAACAATGTAAAATGGTTTGTACCAATAGGGGTTAAAGAGTGGTTTAATAACATGGGGATCACTAATGTCATAGAATTAGATTGGTGGGAAAGGAAACTATATAAAAACTTATCAATTGTCTGCACACCTGCACAGCATTTTTCGGGAAGAGGATTGTTTGATAGAAATAAAACCTTGTGGAGCAGTTGGGCTATTCTCGGTGACAAAAAAAGCTTTTGGTTTGGTGGAGATACAGGTTATTCTTCAGACTTTAAAAAGATTAGTAGTGAACTTGGACCATTTGATCTGGCTGCCATTCCAATCGGTGCCTATGAACCTAGATGGTTTATGAATCCAATGCATGTAACACCTGATCAGGCCATTCAAATTCACTTGGATATTAAAAGCAAACAGACTATTGGTATTCATTGGGGGACATTTATATTAACAGACGAACCCATTTTTGAACCGCTGGAGTTATTGGAAAAATATAAAATTGATATGAATATTCCTTCAGGTGAATTTATCACAATGACCCATGGTGAAACCAGAATATTTGAGTAAAATCGGGGTAGAATTTCACCTCCCACCTTCCTTTAAGAAAATTCCGTTAGATTATTATTTGGGGAATGATGTGGTCAGTCTGGCAAAATCTTTCATCGGCAAAGTTATTTATACCCAAATTGACAATGTGATTACCGGTGGTATAATTACTGAAACTGAAGCCTATCGGGGACCTGACGACCGGGCATCTCATGCCTATGGAAACAGAAAAACCAAGCGAACAAAAGTAATGTTTAATCCAGGTGGACTTGCCTATGTTTATCTCTGTTATGGTATTCATCACATGTTTAATATTGTCACTGGAGAAGAAGGTGTGCCTCATGCAGTACTGGTCCGTGGGATTTTTCCTGTTTATGGAATAGGAAATATTCTTGAGCGACGAAATAATATAATTAAAAATTTAGGGGAAATCTGCGCTGGACCTGGTACACTAACTCAGGGTCTAAATATTAATGTGAGTCATACCGGCATTTCCTTATTGGATGACACCATTTGGCTGGAAGATCATAATATTCCAATACATCATAAACAAATAACAACGGGACCTAGAATCGGCATCGATTACGCCGGTGATGATGCCAATCTTCCATGGAGATTTTTGTTGACAGTTAAGGATACATGATCTTTTTATATTTTTATCATTTGATTGAATAATTCATTCCTTTTAACTTCACCCTGATCAAACTTAATCTTACTACCTATTTCGATTAGCTGCACAATATAACTATATTCTGTTTGGTCATCACAAATTCAAAAAAATGATAAAGGAGAACTGTGATGAACAATATCCCTAGAATCTTTCATAAGCCCATCAACTTAATTTTAGTACCTCTCATCTGTATAGGCATTTCTACTGCATTTTCTGAGGAACCATTACCCAGTCAATATAATGGATTACGGAGTTTTGATTCTGGAAGCTTTAGTGGAAACCGTGTTTATACGGATCTTGAGAATAACGGTATGGTGGTGTCGCATAGGTTGTCTGGACATTCCGGGATGGAGTGGCCTTTTGGGTCCAGCCTATATTCTAATTACGCGTCAGGCATTTGGTTTGCCGGTATTGTTGATGGTTCTATCCGCACAGCAGTTGCTGAATATGGATCTGAATTAGTTCCCGGACCCTGGGAGAGTGATTATAATTTACCGGAACATCAGTTATACGCTGTCAATCGAAGTGATTTAACTGATCCATTAAGCAGTTCTGATTTTCAGAATTGGCCAACTCATCTCGGTGCACCGTGGGTGGATGAAGATAGTGATGGGGTTTATAATCCTCTGCCATCCGGTCCTGACCATCCTGATTTTATTGGTGATCAGGTTATTTGGTATGTGATCAATGACGGAGACGTGGCCACTCATTCAAATATCTTTGATACCCAGCCAATGGGTATTGAGGTCCGAATCACCATTTGGGGATATAATCGCACAGACGCATTTGGTGATATGATATTTGTAAAGGCACAAGTATTCAATAAAGGCGGCGATGATATCACAGATATGTTTATTGGTTTATGGGACGACCCTGATTTAGGTGATGCCGGTGATGACTTTGTTGGTTGTGATACGACATTAAGTTTAGGTTTTTGTTATAATGATGGTGCTGACAGCGATTATGGTTATGAAGCACCCGCCATCGGATATGATTTCTTCCAGGCTGCAGTTCCTGGTGCAATGACCGATACTACATTTGCGTTTGGTGAGTCACAGGTTGGTTTCCAGAATTTGCCAATGTCTTCTTTTACAAAATATATAAATGGTGATTGGGTTTATGCCGACCCTTATAATGCCCAGGAAGCATACAATTATATGTCAGGATTCCTCAGAGATGGTACACCATTTATAGATTCTGAAACAGGTTTACCAAGTAGATTTGTCCATCCCTGTGATCCAAATGAAAATACTGGCCAAGGGGACGATTGTTGGGTAGATAGTGATAATCACGCTTCTGGTGATAGACGGTTCCTCATGAATGTTGGACCATTTAATTTTGAAAGTGGAGATTCACTGGAGTTGGTCTTTGGAATGATGCATGCTCAAGGTGATAATTCACTTTCTTCGGTTACATTGCTAAAACAGGTTGATCAATTAGCACAATTGGCTTATGACATCCAGTTTTCCCTACCTGAACCGCCGCCTCAACCCAATTTAATTGTGACTTCCACTAATACTAGTATTGTTAATGAATGGAATGATGTGGCTGAAGGATATACCGTAATAGATCCCATTTATTTAGATGAATTTGGCTATCCAACTATTTATCAATTTGAAGGATATAATCTATGGCAATTTGAGAATATTGATGGGAGTGGAGAAAAATACAAACTGGCAACTTTTGACATCATAAATGGTGTGACTGAAATTTACGACTATGTATTTGATTTTGATTGGGGTGTGGACATTCTTGTGCCGGTGCAGGATGGAAGCGATAGTGGTATTCAAAGGAGTTTTAATTTACCTTTCGATTACCTTAATGCATCACCTCTAATTAGTGGTCAGCACTATTATTTGGGTATTTCAGCATACGCTTACAGTACAACAGGCATACCAAAAACACTTGAATCTCAGCCTGAAATTATCGATGTTGTATTTCTTGAAACATTAGACTTTGACTTAGATGAAACAGTCGATCCTGATTTTCAAATAGATCTTATTGGAAATATTGATGCATATATTGATGTAGTAGTAATAAACCCCATGGAGGTGAATGGTCATGAATATCAGATGGAGTTTGGGTATTTTATGTATCAGGAAGATTTAGGATTTGAGCAGGATTGTGCCGGGGACTGGTATTCACCGGATGTTGGACCTGTTCATGCTGTTGATTGTGCCGGAGATTGTGGTGATTTAAGTTGGATAGGGGATGGTTTTTGTGATGATCCTAATCATCCTGATTATTATGGTCAATACTGGAATTGTGAAGCATGGGACTGGGATGGTGGTGACTGCTTGGGGAACGACGACGATTCTGGTAACAATATTGATGACCGGATTCCCTACAGCCCTTCCGAATTAGTTGACCGTGACGAAGAATCTCCATTTTTATATTGGCAAATATTTGATTTAAATCTTGGTGAGTTCGTTACAGATAAACAGCCTACTCAGGGTGGCATAGATCTGGTTACCGGTGAATATGTTGGTTATGATACCTCTCCGATATTTGATGGAATTCAGGTTATTGTTTATACTCCTTCTAATGGGTTGCACGGAATATGGCAGACTGCTAACGCAGATGGTGACATCCCTGGCGTTGATGAAAATATAAATGAAGATATCATGTGGATTCATTTTCTCTCTGCGCCTGATTATCCCACTGAACAATCGCAGGGCGGCTGGCCGTTTATCACTTATGGTGGAGGAACACCAAATGACCTTGATTCTTTTTACAGCAGGGTTTTTAGAGGTGACAACTGGTCAAGAGCACAGTCAAATGACTTTGAAATGAGATTTACGACAGATGCCTTATTTAATGGCATGGGTTATCGACGGTTTGAAGACCAAGTAATCATGGGGAATGTACCATTCGAATTATGGAATCTTGGAACATCGCCAAATGATGAAAGTGATGACTATAGAATGCTGCCGGCAATCCTTAACGGTACCACCTGGGGGTGGTTCGATGATGTAGATGCATTTGATTTATGGGGTGATGATCCCAGCTCAGGTGGAAGTAACGATCCATCTTCCGACTGGGTTTACTGGGGAAATCCAGATGATATGTCACCTGGCACTGCTGGATATGATTCATTTTTTGCCCCTGGTGTTGGAAATACTCCTATTGATCTTTTTGGCGGTTTTACTGAAGTAATGGCACGCACCAGAATTATGAATTGGAACAGATACCTGGGAGGAGGTGGTGGAGCTCTAGACTCTGCTGCCGCTGAATTGGCAATGCCTGAGGTCGGTACCATCATCCGTTGGATTACTAATAAACCCTTCTCAGCTTCGAATCTTATATATTTTACTTCTCCCTCCATCTATGCATTCGATGAAAACTTTAAAGGTGATATTGATAATGATGGTCAGATTACAATTGGCGATCTGGATGCATCAATTGAAATTGTTCTGCATGTCCCTCGTGATTCTGTATTCACATTTAATGAATATATAATTAATGAATTTGGAGATACTACTGATGTAATTCCTCATTTCTATCATATAACTGAAAATGATGATGAAACTTTGTTTAGAGCCGACTTGAACTTAAATAATCAAGTGGATATCGGGGATGTAGTCAGTTTGGGTAATATGTTAGTGGCTAGTTTAGACATTCCTGAAAACTTAATATCATCCACTTCACAGATTTTCTTGGATTTAAATAATTCTCTAATTAATTCAAATCGAGTGGAGATACCTGTACAACTTCCAGATGGACTGTCCACACGGACTATACAATTTATTACAGATCTATCATCAGCCGAGCATATTCTGGATGTCTTCCTGGAGTTCACTGAACAGGAAAATCCAATGATATTTTCAAATGATTCACCAATAATGCAAAATTATGTGGTGACTAAATTATCAGATTCAGAAATATTACCATCTGTAGCAAAATTAATAATCAATTATGAAGAAGGATATACGCCTGTAGGTAGAATTAATTTTGAGAGAATTCTGCTTGCCGATATAAATAACGAACAGATAATTGATATTACACCTGATGATAATTCTATTTCCCTTGAAGTATTATTCCCGCAAAAATATGAATTAGCTGCCCCTTATCCCAATCCATTCAATAGTTCCATTTCAATATCTTTTACAGTTCCTTATCCATCTCAGGTAAAAATCACTGTATACGATTTATTGGGCAGGGAGGTCCTCCAGCTTGTCAACGAAACTCTCAATCAAGGATCTTATTCCCATATTTGGCGTGGATTAAATACTGATGGGATTCCTGTGGCAAGTGGGTTATATGTGGTAAAAATGGAAAGTGGGAATTATACCGGTATCCAGCACATCACTTTATTGAAATGAGGCTGTTATGAAATATATTTTTTTGTTAATTGTCATCTTGGCAAACATCATTGTGTTTGCAGTCGAACCTCATCTTCATTTAAGCGGCATGTTTTCAATGAATAACAATTCTGAATATGAAGTTGAAGTCTGGTTACAATCCCAGGAGGAATTGGATGGTGTTGAACTATACCTTTCAATTGATGCTTCGTATATCAATAGTGATAATATTCAATTCCTCCCCGAAGAATCTTTGGATTATAATAGTTCTTATAATATCCTTGGTTATGATGAAATTATATTAATTGGTTATAACATGAATTCGCTAATCCTCTTTCAGGGAATCTTGTTGGGAAAAATAATCATACCAACTTTGCAAAATTTCAATTATTTTCAGGGGTTTGACGTTCAGTATTCGCTGTATACGGTTGATGGTGAAGCTCTGAATTTGGCTTCTACCGTAAATTATATTAGTACTCGGGGAGAGGATTGTTTTGGATTTTCCAATCCATTCCTTCAACTTTCATTTTCCCAGGATATGGCGTCAAATTATTTAATTTATCGCTATCCGATGGAAATTAACGGATTGGAATTTGTGTCCGATATCGCTCCATCTCAGAATGACATAACACTGTTATCCTATGGCGATGATTTTATTGAACAATATGATAATCATTTCGTCATTTTACCGGCAGACGAATTATTTATGCAGGGCGATACTCTCGCTGAGTGGCAAATTGAGATACTTGATCCAAACACCTCAATGATGTTTAATCTTGATATTTCACAGATGATTTTCTCTGTAGAGGATGATGTAATAAATTTAGAACCTTCACACTTCAATTTATTTTACCAGAGTTATCAATTGCCTGGCGATATAAATCAGGATGGAGCGCTGGACGTTTTGGATATCGTCATGGCAGTGTCCCATATAATGGGTAGTGGTGAGTTAACTATACCAGAGTTTCAGATTGCAGATATGAATAGTGATGGGGTTGTAGATGTACTGGATATTGTCATTATGATTCAATCAATTATAGGCTGAATTACCAGAATATTCATTCGATAGTCCTAAATAAAAACAGGGATCTGAAATTCAGATCCCTGTTTTAGTTTTATAAGATATTCAGGTTGTTTTCAGACAACACCCTGATCAAGCATGGAATCAGCAATTTTGATGAATCCGGCAACATTTGCCCCTTTCACATAATTTATAAAATCACCTTCTGTACCATATTTTACACACTGTTCATGAATATCTTTCATGATCTGATTGAGTTTCTGGTCGACTTCTTCACGTGTCCAGCTTAGTCTCATACTATTTTGACTCATTTCTAAACCGGAAACAGCAACACCACCGGCATTGGCAGCTTTACCAAGTCCATAAAGAATTTTTGCATCCAGATAAACATCAACAGCTTCTGGAACAGACGGCATATTGGCTCCTTCTGACACGCACATACATCCGTTTGCAACTAGCATTTCTGCTTCTTCTTTACTTACTTCATTCTGTGTGGCGCATGGCATCGCTACATCACATTTTGCTTTCCACGGTCTTTCGCCTTCCCAGTATTCACAGCCAAATTTGTCAGCATATTCTTTAATTCTGCCGCGTTTTACATTTTTCAATTCAAAGATAAAATCTAGTTTTTCTTTGTCAATGCCTTTAGGATCATATATTGTACCAGAGGAATCTGATAATGTAACCACTTTACCACCTAAGTCATTTACTTTTTCGGTGGCATACTGTGCAACATTACCGGATCCGGAAACTGCAACTGTTTTGCCTTTGATAGAATCATTGCGAGTTTTTAACATTTCTTCAGCAAAATAAACCGTTCCATAACCGGTTGCTTCCGGTCTGATCAAGCTACCGCCCCAGTTGAGGGATTTGCCAGTTAAAACACCGGTGAACTCATTTCTTATTCTTTTATATTGACCAAAGAGAAAGCCAATTTCCCTACCGCCAACCCCAATATCCCCGGCAGGAACATCAGTATTCGGACCAATATGTCTTTGAAGTTCAGTCATAAAAGATTGACAAAAACTCATCACTTCATTATCAGATTTTCCTTTGGGATCAAAATCTGCTCCGCCCTTTCCACCACCCATTGGGAGTGTGGTCAAACTGTTTTTAAAAACCTGTTCAAATCCAAGAAATTTCAATATTCCAAGATTTACTGACGGATGGAATCTCAAACCACCTTTATATGGGCCAATGGCAGAATTGAACTCAACCCTGAACCCGCGATTCACCATGACTTCGCCCCTATCATTTCTCCAGGGTACCCGAAAGATTATGACTCGTTCTGGTTCAGTAATTCTTTCCAAAATATTGACATGCATGTAGTGTGGATTGTCCTGTAAATAATCCCAGAGTGATTCAGCAACTTCTTTTACAGCTTGCAGGAACTCAGGTTGTGCAGGGTTTTTTGCTGCAATCATATCCATGAATTCATCAACAGACTTGTACATTAATTTTTCTCCTTAAAATATTTATTATATCAATAACTATCCTGCCTTTTGCAGGTATCAAAATTTACTAATTTATTAAATCAAGACATCTATATATTTTTTAAACTATTACAAAATATTTAGCTAATTATCCGTTAAAATAAGTGACTTCATCTAATTATTTCGATATTCGATCTATTATAAAATAATATTTTGATATCTCAAAAATGGCAGTATATTATTTTGACTGTATTTTATGGCTGATCATGTCAGAATTATATTCAATATTAATATCAGTTTTTGAATTATGATTTTGTCTGTGGATAGGATAATGGCTAAAATTGCTCTCTGATTTATGATATTATTCTACATAATTATTTTTAGTGTTCTTGGAAGCATCGGTGCAATAATTGTTGCTGCACTTTTTCTTACCTTTCCAAACCGCATCCAATTCAAACTGCTTCCTGGATTAATCAGCTATGCAACAGGAGCATTACTTGGAGCCGCATTTATCAGGCTAATTCCCCATTCCCTTGAGCTCCTTGATGGAGAGATTGTGATGTCAGTGGTACTTCTCGGCATCGTAATATTTTTTATTCTTGAAAAGCTGGTACTCTGGCGCCACTGTCACAAGGTAAATTGTGAAGTTCATGACGCCTCTGGTCCACTTATTCTTATCGGCGATGCTTTTCATAATTTTGTTGATGGCGTCGTGATCACTGCCGCTTTTTTAGTTTCCATTCCAGTTGGAATTGCTACCTCAATATCTATCATTTCTCATGAAATTCCCCAGGAAGTTGGTGATTTTGCCATCCTGATCAATAATAAATATTCAAAAATGAAAGCCTTTGGATTGAATATTATTGCTGGATTTACATCTTTGATCGGTGCCCTGGCTGCCTATTTTTTTATGTTGAAGATCCAATCGTCTATAGGATACATCATGGCTCTTTCCGCATCTAGTTTCATCTATATTGCTATTGGTGACTTGATGCCTGGATTATCAAATAAAAACTCATTAAAACAGACTATCAGCCAGGTATTCCTTCTTCTGTGCGGCATTGGGACCATTATTATTTTTAACCATCACTAATAATTGATTTAATTCAATTATTCACCTCTTTATTGGCTGTAATTTTTGCACTCATTTAATACCTCAATATGGATAATATAAAAGAAAGTCGTCTCTCCGAATTTATAGCTGACCCCAAAAAGGCCATTTGGAAATTATCCCTACCCATGATGTTTGGTATGATGGTCCAGGCGGTATATATGCTTGTGGACACCGCATTCATCGGAAAATGGGTTGGTGGATCTGCTCTAGCTGCCCTCGGTTATGTATTCCCCGTATTCTTTATTATTTTTGGTCTCACATTTGGATTAGGGTCCGGAGTTACAACAGTCATCGCTCAATATATTGGCCAGCAGGATAAGAGACGAGCCGATAATGCCGCTGAACACACATTATTATTGGGCTTTGTTATAAGCATTATTGTGGTGATCATTGGTTTATTTATGGGTGAGACTTTCCTCTCTATGCAGGGTGCCGATGAAATTGTCGTTCAGGAAGGAATGAAATATTTTAAGATCATGATTGGCGGCTCCATGTTTATGATTATAAGCATTTTCTTCCGTTCAATTCTTTCTGGTGAAGGTGAAGCCATGTTCCCAATGAAAGTAATGGGTATCGGTACAGTGATGAATATCATCCTTGATCCAATATTTATTCATTTTTATGGGTTATCCGGTGCGGCAATCGCTACCATAATCAGTCAGGCAATTGTTGCAATTATCTTTTTCTACATGATGTTTTTCAAGCAACATACTTACATTCGATTTGACCTGAAGAATTTCTCATTTAATCCAATGATTATCAAAAGGATTTTTAAGTTAGGTGTACCTTCTTCATTGTCAATGATTATCATGTCGATCGGGGTCACCGCCTTCAATTGGATACTCAATTCAACGGTTGGTGTTGCAGCCTATCAAACAGCTGGACGACTTGAACATCTCTTTTTTCTGCCACTGATTTCTATCGCCACATCAATGGTGACGCTGGTTGGTATGTTTTTTGGGGCTCAAAGAATGGATCTCGTTAAGCAGGTAATCAAATATGGATTGAGTAGAGCCCTTGCGGTTACCATGCTAATCAGCATATCTTTTTTTCTATTCGCCGATTCAATTATGCCGTTATTTACAGACTCCACTGAAATTGCTGACCTTGCAGTCTCTTATTTCAAAGTTTTGATTTTTGCCTATCCATTTATCACTATTGGCCTGAGCAGCGGTCGAATCATGCAGGGATTGGGGCATGCCACCCCCATGCTTGTAGTAACATTGCTAAGGGTTTTATTAATCAGTGCGCCTCTTGCCTGGTATTTTAGAAACGTTTTGGATTTACCCATCATTTATGTGTGGATTGCCATTCTCATCTCATCCGTTATAGCTTCAAGCACCAGTTTTATCTGGATGATGACCGTATTAAAAAAACTGCAGAAATAGATAGTACCAGTATTATTAGTTCATGAGTGCGTCTTATGAGTTATGCTGTTTATTATAATCTGTTCATTTATATATACCATTAGACAAAATTTCTGAAATTGGTATATTTACGAATATGAGCGACGAAAAATTATATCAGAAAATAATTAACTCACCAACATTTGAGAAAATCTTTTTTCTAATTCTATTTATGTGGATCTTCTGGGGAATTTTTTGGCCTGGAACTGTTATCATATTTTCTGTTGGACTTTTGTCCATAAAATCCCTAAAACAATTGTGTATTTATTGTATTGCCTGTCCGTTAATTTTTATACCTGCGAAAAGTGCTCTAAACGCTGGATGGGGATATATAAATGGAACAGCAATTATTTTGAATAGCTCAGCTACAAGTCCACCACCATATCAAAATCTTGATAGAGAGTTTCGATGTAAGAAAAGTATGAACAACGCCTGTATTCGTTATGGTAATGAACCCCTGTATAAAGTTCCAAATGATTTTGTGTTAAAGAACTTAATTAAAATTCTTGGGCCCATGCCAAATTCGTACACCGGATTTTATCCCACTCACGCCGAATCGTTAGAAATTATTGAAAATGAATATAGTATTGTAAGTAGCGAAGATTTATCCAAGGGGTATATTACTATCGATGGTGTTGAATTTAAAGTGAATCGAGGGTTAATATTTTTTCTCAAGGATTTTCGAACTGAAGAAGAAAATGAAGATGATATATTTTATTATAGAGTCAATAATATTGATCAAGGGTGTTTGATGTTTAAGAGGGATAAAAGCGAAATTACTAAAATACTGCTTATTGATAGTGAGCATTCTAAATTTATCGCATTATATAATAAACCGAATAAGCGTTAAGGATATAAATGGTAGCAATAATAATAATTCGTGATCTTTTTTTCTAACATTTTAATTTTCGGGCTATCATATGGATTGTCTTTTAGTTTCATATTCTGTAATTTTCACCATGAATAATTCCACAAAATACATCTTACTTTTTCTAATTTCTTTTTCATTCACCCAGGAAATCATCACTGAATATGTCATCGAAAATGGTGACACACTTGATGTTTTTTCCTATCAAATACCTGCAGAATATACAGGGAACGATGCCGTACCATTGCTGGTGGCGTTTCATCAATGGGGTGGCAATGAGAACTCAAATTACTTCACTGAATTTGATGAAGAGGCCAATCTGCGTGGTTGGTTTTTCTTATCTCCATATGGTGGTTCACCCAATAATTATCATCATCAGGGAGCCCAGTATTTTACCCAACAGGCGATAATCTGGCTTCAGGAAAATTTTTATATCGACTCGCAGAGAATTTATATGGTGGGCGGTTCCATGGGTGGTGCCGGTGGTGCTATCTTTGCCAATAATCATTTAGATCCCAATTTTCCAATGGTTGCTGCGACTGCTTCTGCATCCGGCATTCTAGATTGTGAAAGACGGTACTGGGAAATGGATGGCAATAATTCTATGATAGAATGGTTTGGTGGTACACCCGAGGAAGTCCCTTTTGAATATCATCGCAATAGCGCTGTGTTTTTCCCCGATTCATTGCAAAGCAATCATTATAATCTTCAACATACTGCACTCTACTTTGACTTTAGTGAAAATGAAGCGCATAGATGGCATGCAGAAGATCTGTATACTTTACTATTAGGCTATAACGAAAATATGTGGATTGAAACAGACCCTGATCCCTCAGGACATGGATATAGTATGATTGATGAAATTCATGCATGTGATTGGCTTTCTCAATTTTCGCTGGTAGATGATCCGGATAATGTGAATGTTAATTTGGATGAACCAAGTAGGGCTTACTGGTTGGAAGCATTTGATCAGATATCTGAAGAAGAATTTATCAGAATTATTGCTGATAGAGTAAATGAATCAACTTTTATTCTCCATTATTTAAATAATTCTGAAGCCATTTTTTTGTATCCTTCAGGAATATTTGAATCTATATTCGTCACCACATCTAACAGCCGTTCTTTTTCTCTTGGCCTTCCTGCTGATGATTCTTTCAGTGAAATCCAATTATTTCAAAACGGTTCACTGATTGCTGAACAGCAAATTACAGATGACAATATATGGGTTGATATTCCATTTGCCGGGGATTATGAAATTCGCTTTATATCAAGTATTCCGCCTGATCCAAATAATGATGGCAGCTGGAATGTCCTTGATCTGGTATTAGTGGTGAATTTTATTATTGGCTCAGCCATACCAGATGAATACGAGCAGAATGCTTCAGATATTAATCAGGATGGGATGATAAACGTCCTGGATCTGGTTGTAATGGTTAATCTAATTGTTGGAGACTAAAGAGTATTATTCGCCGATAATTTTTATCAGAACCCGTTTCCTTCGTTTGCCATCGAATTCACCATAGAATATTTGTTCCCAGGGTCCAAAATGTAATTTCCCCTCAGTCACTGCACAAGTCACCTCCCGACCCATTATTTGTCTCTTGTGATGGGCATCCCCATTATCTTCACCTGTTCGGTTATGATCATATCTGGATAGTGGTTCATGCGGTGCCAGTTCTTCCAGCCAACGTTTATAGTCTCTATGCAGCCCCGATTCATCGTCATTAATAAATACTGATGCAGTGATATGCATGGCATTTACCAGACATAATCCTTCCTGAATGCCGCTTTCGGTAATACAGTTCTGAACCTGATAAGTGATGTTGACAAATTCCATTCGTTCTGGAATATCCAACCAAAGTTCTTTATGATAGGATTTCATTGATCATTGTCCTTTGATTTGAAGAAAAATGTAAAAGGAAGAAAAATTAACAGGATCCAGCCAAACCTCAGTCCAATTAAGAAGATTAAGGTGGTAATAGCAATTTTTTGTAGTTGTGTTAATCGCAATAATAAAGAAGAGACTGATTAGTTTGGAGATTGATCTTGAGAGTATTTTTTACTGGCACTATAAAGCATATTTTTTTCAGATTCTGATAATTCATCCCAACCAACGGTATTCATTTTATCAAGTATTTGATCAACCCTTCGTTTATAAAGTGAGTCATCAGTTTTTGGATTTTTCTTAGATAGATTACTTTTTTGCTGAGGTGATTTGGGTTTCATTTTTCTTAACTGATATTTTAAAAACCAATGCTTTATAGATTTTATCTGAAAACCCTTACTCAGATAAATATAACCAATAATCATTCCAGATAGATGAGTTAAATGACTAATAACTGATTGGCCAGGTGATAGTGACGCAAAAAATGATAACCCGGCAAGCACCGCGACAAAATATTTAATTTTCACAGGAAATAAGAAATATACATATACTTTTCGCTCAGGATACATGACTCCATAAGCCAATAGTAATCCATATATAGCTCCACTTGCACCGACAATTGGTACTATGGAATATAAACTAAAGAGCGTGGTGATTAATCCTGCCCCGATACCGGTAATAAAATAATAAACAAAAAATTGTTTTTTACCCCAAATCTCTTCGAGCTCTCTTCCAAACATCCATAATACAAACATATTGAGTAATAGATGAGTCGCTCCACCATGCAAAAATAGATAGGTAAATGGCTGCCAAATTTTGAAGTTCTGCCACACAAAGCTGGGCACAAGCCCAAATTGTCGAAATAATTCTCCTCGAACACCGGATAATTCAACAGCTGCAAAAACAATAATATTGATAATTATGAGCAACTTTATTCCCTGTGGAGTATTTTTTACAGCTGTTTGGAAAGGATTTCCTGCTCCGGGACTGGTATACTGATATCTCATTTGTCCATTCCGGAAATTGAATGCATAAAATGTAAAACTTCTTGGTGAATCACATCTTTCTCTAAATCATTATCCCACATATTATGAGTCGTTTTTTTATATCCTGAATACCATATATTTTCAGAGCTAACGCTATCCCGTATTAATTTTGCATTGGACGGGGGCAATGTCACATCATTTTCAGCATATTGAATTAAAATTGGTGATTTGATTTTATGGATGTTTTTTCGAATCAAATCAGTCATTTTTTGAACTTGATTTATTGCCTTCATAGGATAATAATTATATCCATAAAATTTATAGGTATCTCTAACCTCTTTGGGATATCTGCCGCCTTTGGTTAATTTTGAAATAAACATGCACATAAAAGGATTCAAATATTTGGTTTTAAGGCGATGTAGAAATTCAATCAAAGGGGCTGCGGTTATCAAGCCAGCAACTGGAAACATCTGAGACAAATTTATTGCCAGGAGGCTCCCCATGCTGACTCCACCGACAAATACCATGTCGCATTCTGAATATAATTTTGCAAATCCTTGTTCAGTATGTGTGAGCCAATCGGTATATTTTACACGATTGCAATCTTCTACCGTGGTGCCATGCCCCGGTAAATTTTCAGCAACTACCCGATATCCATTTGCTGCCAGAAGGTGAGCTAAATCCCGAACTTCATAAGTGGTACTGGTGAATCCGTGAATAAGGTAACAGCCAATTTTACTATCTGGATTCAAGTGATAATCTTTAGTATCAAATCTTTCAGTATGATCGAGTATCATAATAGCTGATCAATTATTTTCAATGATTTTACTTTTTCCATACCCTGCATATGGATTTTAAGAAAGGATAATAAAAACTGTGTAATTCCATTTGACAATTTATCAGATAATTCTATATTGGAAAGATTATTAATATGTGTCACAATCAATTTTTTTAGAACCTGAAGTTGTGGAGGATTAAGATCATTATCGCCAATTGATATACAATTTCGACAACTCAGCATTCCGGTATGGATATCCAAAACACATTCTGACATGATGCAAGAACATCCGCCGCAGCGATCCAGATTCGGCTTGAATCCAGATCTTATGGCCAACTGAAGCATAAAAAACCAGAATATCTCTTTGTATAATCCTGTATTTTCCTCCAGGACATTTACGCATTTTATCACAAGTCGATATAAAATTGGGCTGGGATCTTGTTCTATGCTAGTGTGATCAAGGATATCCAAAATTGTCAAACCTGTTGTCAGGCTATGCATATCCTCACGAATATTTTTTACAATGTAAAGTGAATTGGCTTCCTTTAGATTTTGTAAACTGCGGGACTCTTTGGAAAAATAATTCACTTGAATCCCATTTAGAGGTTCAAGGGTGGATGCAAGCGGATTTTTTGGTCTTCTCGCACCTTTTGCCATGATAGATACTTTTCCGTAATCTTCTGTATATAAACGAGAGATAAGGCTTGTATTACTGTATGGGAAGGATTTTAAAACAATGGCCTTAGAAGATAACAGCATGATTCCCTATTGTTTGGATATCATCTCTTTCATTTTAGGAAGCACCATCATCTCAAATCTTTCTAATATGCCTTGGAAAATATCACCTCGTGTTTTGCAGGTTTGCCGGAATAAATACACATAAGACCTTCTGGATTCTCGTCAAAGGGTATAACCCTGATGGTTGCTTTTGTTTCGTTTTTGACAGCTTCTTCAGTTTTCGCATCTCCGTCCCATCCACAACGAATGAACCCACCCTTTTCCACAATAGTTTTAAATTCGTCATAAGTGTTTACAGAAAAAGTATTTTTTTCACGGAATGCCAGGGCCTGATCAAAAAGATTATTTTGTATCTCATCAAGTAAGTTGATAATCTTTGAGGATGCTTCAGCAATTTCAACCCCAAATTTTTCAGACGTATCTCTTCTCGCCAGAAACACGCTGTTTTGTTTCATATCCCTTGGTCCAACTTCCAATCTGACAGGGACACCTTTCATCTCCCATTCATTAAATTTGAAACCTGGTGACATTTTTTTTCTGTCATCAATATGGACTCTGATCCCATTCTGTTTAAGAGATTTTACCAGGGGATCAAGATAGGAATTTATCAATTCACCATCATCATCACTTCGCGTAATTGGTATAACTACAACTTGGATTGGGGCGATTGCCGGTGGTAGCCGCAGGCCTTTATCATCACCATGAGCCATGATAATTGCACCAATCAACCGGGTACTTACTCCCCAACTGGTGGCATAGACATATTGTTCTTTATTATTGTCATCCTGAAATTTTACATCAAAAGCTCTGGCAAAATTTTGACCCAAATAATGAGATGTGCCAGCCTGGAGCGCTTTTTTGTCACCCATCATAGCTTCAATACAATAGGTGTCAACAGCACCGGCAAATTTTTCACTTTCAGATTTTAATCCGGTTATAACCGGGATAGCCAATACATCCTCGGCGACTTCACGATATACTTCCAGCATTTTTAATGTTTCGTCAATGGCTTCTTTTTTAGTGGAATGAGCTGTGTGACCTTCCTGCCAAAGAAATTCGCTGGTTCGAATAAATAATCGGGTACGCATTTCCCATCTCACCACATTGGCCCACTGGTTTATCAATAATGGTAAATCACGATATGAATTTATCCACTTTTTATACATCGACCAGATAATTGTCTCACTGGTCGGTCTAACGATAATTTCTTCTTCTAATTTGGATGCTGGATCGACAACAACAGCCTTGCCGTCTTCAGTTGCTTTCAGACGGGTATGGGTAACTACAGCACATTCCTTGGCGAATCCTTCAACATGCTCCGCTTCCTTTGATAAAAATGATTTAGGGATGAATAATGGAAAATAAGCATTTGTGTGTCCCGTGGCTTTAAACCGAGTGTCAAATGCATCTTTTACATTTTCCCAAATTCCGTAGCCATACGGCCGTATCACCATAGTACCTTTTACTGGCCCATAGTCGGCCATTTGGGACTTTGAGATTACATCGGTATACCATTTGTTATAATCTGTGCTTTTTGATGTGACGCCTTTTGCCATTTATTCCTCGTTAATTTCTAAAGTTTAATCAAAATACAGGGGCGGAATTTAAAGCAGTTTTAACCTTTATTTTGGATGAAAAGGAGAATAATTAAGAATTCATTCTTACAATAAATCCGAAACAACTAATAATCAATCAGGAAGGATAATATACAAAACCTTGTAAAGTTAATGTTTCTTGGGGTAATTGGTAAATAATCTAACCCATAATGATTAGGGTTAAATCCTTCAAAACAAATCTGAATCACAATCATCCTGATTGTGCAATTCAAAATCAACCTGGCAGGTTGATATACAGTAGTCTGAGGTCGATATTTACCTGAAAGGGAAGTATCGACTTTTGACATGGAAATCTTTAATTTCAGAGTGAAATTAGTTTTTTAATAAATGAGCCATAACATCAAGGGTTGTGGAGATATCGCCTCGTTCGATTCCATAGTGAGTCACCATTCTAAACTGATTTGGACCCAAGGCAAGAAAACGAATGCCCCTATCTTCCATTTTTTGCACTAAATCTGAAGCAGTCATTTTATTTGATGCCAAACCAAAATACACAATATTCGTTTTTACATCACTGGGATTGATATCCAGTCCATCAATTTGAGAAATACCATCTGCAAGGACACGAGCATTTTCATGATCTAATTTAATTTGCGGGATCATTTCACCCAAAGCCACCAATCCGGCGGCGGCCAACACACCTGCCTGCCGCATGCCACCGCCCAATGCTTTTCTGATTCTCCTAGCTTTTTGAATAAACTTTGAATTTCCTATAATGACTGAACCGACTGGAGCCGACAAACCCTTTGACATACAGAATGAAACTGAATCGGCATATTTATTCAATTGCTTTACAGATTTTCCAAGGGCTACAGAAGCATTAAAAATTCTGGCACCGTCGATATGAAGTTTTAAATCATTTTCCTGAGCAATGTCAGAAACTAATTTGATATATTCCACAGGCACAGGCGTCCCGTTACATTTGTTGTGGGTATTCTCCAGGGCTATCAATTTTGTATGGGGAAAATGAACATCATCTGGGCGAATGGCATGACGTATATCATCGAGATCAATGGTCCCATCTGGCTGATTTATCAATGTGTGAGGATGGATACCACCAAATGCTGCAATGCCGCCTGCCTCATAGATAAAAGTATGACATTTATTTCCAAGGATCACTTCTTCCCCTCTTTCGCAATGGGCAAGTACGGAAACAAGATTTGCCATCGTTCCGCTGGGAACCAACAAGGCAGATTCTTTCCCAAATATAGCGGCAGCAGTTTCTTCAAGTTTGTTGACGGTGGGATCATCCTGAAACACATCATCACCTAGCTCTGCATTCATCATAGCATCTATCATTGCTGGTGACGGATGGGTTACTGTATCACTTCGTAGGTCTATATTCTTCATTTTTGCTTCCTATCCGACATTGTCTTCATGTGAAATTTTATGTAAAAAAGATGAAATTTCAAGCATATCAAGGTATCTGCTAAATCGCTTTATTTCATTGCTTTCAGAAAAAATAATTAACGTTGGCACTGTAAACACCATATTTTGAGAGGCGATTATTGGCGAATCCATTAAATCTATCTCCATCAAGCTAATATGTGGATATTCCTCCAAAATCGATTTCAGTTTTGGTTTAACTACTCTGCATACCTGGCAATCCACCGTAGTAAAATAAACACATATTATTTGATTTAATTTGATTTCCTGCTGAAATTCCTGAAATTCCATGCCTCAAAGTTAACAAGGGCAATGTAGAATGGTGAAAGTAGAATGTGAAAAGTTGAAAGTGCTAGAGATATTCGGCTATCTTGTCAATTTTAAACATTTGAGCCTTGGATAATTCGTTATTGAATTTTGGTTCTGATAAAAAGGCATAAATTTTTATAAAAGATCTGTCTTCTTTTGGCAGTTTAATTATACTGAGGTTTTCACATTATTAGAGAATTCTGATAGTATCAGCACAATAAGCTAAAAATCACTACATTTTCACTTTCCTTTTCGTAATGGTTCTACCTTAAGTTTGCCGCGCTGTAGAAAGATTAGAATTGAATCAAAATACATCAACCAACACAATTTCCTATATCAATGGAAAACTGATCACCCTGAATGATCAACATCCCATTGCAGAATCGGTAACGGTTTCAAACGGTTTCATTACCGCTTTGGATGCAAAGCCTGAGGGACAAATTATCGACTTAAATGGTAAAGTCATGATCCCAGGGTTTTGTGATTCCCATCTTCACCTCGCCAATCTTGGACGTTTTTTAGAAGAACTCATATTTAATAATATCTTATCATCACAAATAATTGCTGATATGGTGCAGAAAAAAACCAAAGAAATACCATCAGGCAACTGGATTCTCGGTCGCGGTTGGGATCAATCTCATTGGGATAATCCAGAATTTCCTGATGCTGATGTACTCGATTCAATCTCTCCAAACCACCCTGTTGCTCTGACCCGAGTAGATGGACATGCAATTTGGCTGAATAAAGTTGCCCGAAATCTTGCGGGGTATAACCCAATGAATACTCAGCCTGATGGAGGAAGAGTAATAAACGATTGTATATTTGTTGATAGATCAATGGATCCAGTCTCAAAAATTATCCCTTTACAGCAAAAATCAGATATTAAACGCCAGGTAAAGAATGCTGTAAATCTATTGAATAGCCGTGGGATTACTATGGTCCATGATGCCTGGATGACTGCAGGCACACTTGAAGTAATAAGAGAACTTATTGAGGAACAGGCTTTCTCTCTTTCATGCTACTGTATGCTTGCCAGTGGAGATGATAAACTCCTTGATTATCATTTCAAAAATGGACCTACCGTAAATAATAGTTTGATTATCCGATCGGTGAAAGCATTTATTGATGGTGCTCTTGGCAGCCGAGGTGCTGCATTGCTGGAAGAATATTCTGATGATCCTGGCAATAATGGTTTAATACTTATAAGTACTGAAAAATTTAGAGAATTAGCCGAAAGATGTTTTCGTCATGGCTTTCAATTAAATACCCATGCCATTGGTGATCGCGGCAACCGTTTTGTGCTGGATACCTATAGCCAGGTTCTCAAAGGAAAAAATAACCACCGCTGGCGTGTTGAACATGCTCAAATGGTTGCAGCCAAAGATTTAACATTGTTTTGTGAAAATGACATCATACCATCAATGCAACCATCCCATTGTACAAGCGATATGAGATGGATGGAGCAGCGAATTGGTTCTCATCGGACCTCTAGAATTTCCAAAATTAATACATTTATTAATAATGGACTGAAAGTAGCCGGTGGTTCTGATTGTCCAATTGAAACTGGTAATCCTCTTATGGAGTTTTATGCTGCTGTAACCCGACAAGATGTAAATGGATATCCGGAATCAGGATGGCATGCAGAAGAAAGAGTCCCACCATTGGACGCTTTAAAGATGTTTACTTCCTGGGCAGCTTATAGCGCTTTTGAGGAACATCGTAGAGGTAAAATTCGACAGGGTTACATAGCTGATTTTACAGTTTTATCAAATGACATCACCTCAATAAATCCTGTCGAAATTTTGGATACAAAAATTTTATATACTATAATCAAAGGAGAAATTGTTTATCAAAACAACCAGTGATTGAGATTCAAATCTTTTTCTTTGAAGGAAATGATATACCACTGGTAATTTTCACATTCATATGAACCTACAAGAACTACTTACAAAAGATAATTTAGATTTCATATCTGCAGATTCAATAAAAGAATCCGTTAAAGAACTGCTGGCCATCCTCCAGCAAAATGAACATGTTGCCAAAACCCCGAGTGTTCTGGAATCTATTATTCAAAACGAAATTGAATTGCCATGCGTTGCTGGAAGAGGTGTTGCTTACCCCCATGGAATATCAAAGGGGATTAAAGAATTTAAAACGGTAATTGGTATTTCAAAATCTGGAATTATCTGTGAATCCCCAGATGGACTACCATGTCATATTATTGTACTGACTATCAGTCCTGACACTGACGTGGATGATCATATTAAATTTATTTCCCTATTCCAGAAAATGATCAGTGATTCTACCATTCGGGCAGAAATAATTGATTCAGATTCTATTGAGAGTATTCTCGATATTGTTTATGCCTGGAATGCCCAACTATTAGACCCGGAAGACGATGATATATGAAAAATATAACCTGTATAAAAGGCACTTTTGACATACTTCCTGAGACAAGCGAGATTTGGCGTGAAGTAGAATCTGCTGTCCATGACTTTATGTATGTCCATGGTTTTGGAGAGATCAGAACTCCTGCCTTTGAAAAAACCGAACTTTTTGTCCGTGGGATTGGCGATACTACCGATATTGTCAATAAAGAAATGTATACCTGGACAGACACTGATAAGTCTGGTACCCAGTTAACACTAAAACCAGAACTTACCGCCCCTGTAGCGAGATCCTATATTCAGCATAATCTCGCCGGCAAGAATCCTATTCACCGATTATATTATATTGATTCACTATTTCGTCGGGAGCGTCCGCAGAAGGGACGCCAGAGACAATTTAATCAATTTGGTGTTGAAGCGATTGGATCGCCCTATCCTGAGCAGGATGCAGAAGTGATTTCAATGGCTTATCAGTTTTTTGTCTCTATGGGAATTGAAGATTTAACTGTAAAGATAAATACAATCGGTAGTCAAGATGCCAGACAGGAATATCTGAAATTACTAAAGGAAAAGCTTCAACCTCATGCCAAAGATTTGTGTATGACCTGTCAGGATAGACTGAATCGAAACCCTCTCAGGCTTTTTGATTGTAAGAACCCGGATTGCCAGGCATTGCTTGATCAATATGCTCCGATGATATCCGACAATGTTTCAGGTGAAGACAATGAACATTTTGAGACTGTATTAAATCTATTGGACCAGTTAAAAATACCGTATACCCATGATAAAAAAATGGTGCGTGGTCTTGATTATTATACAAGGACCACTTTTGAGATAACTTCAAAAAGCCTTGGCGCTCAGGATGCCCTTTGCGGAGGTGGTCGGTATGATAAGCTGGTGGAAACACTTGGCGGTAAACCTACTCCTGCGGTGGGATTCGCGGCTGGATTTGAAAGATTACTCATTGCTTTGAGTTCTATCAAAGAATCGGAACCGGAAGGTATCAATGTTTATATTGTCCTCCTTGGGGAAAAAGCCATTCCAAAAGGGATGGTCATTGCCGATGAGTTGAGGAGAACTAAAGGTATTTCTGTACTGGTTGAAACGTTGAGACGAAGCATGAAAGCCCAAATGCGGGAGGCTAATCGATCCAAAGCTCAATTCGTAATCATTATCGGTGAACAGGAAGTCGAATCCAATCTGGCACAGGTAAAAAATATGGAATCAGGTGAGCAATTTGATGTTGCCCTGGATCAACTTGCAGAATATTTTTCTGTAGATGATGATCATCATCATTAATTTTTTTCACAAGCGTTAATTCAAAAAACTTTTTGATTTTACATTTTAGTTAATCTGGAATTTATATGTCCAATTACTGCATTCTAATTCATTACCATGAAATCTCCATCAAAGGAGGAAACCGTACCTGGTTTGAAAGACGTTTTGAGGATAATGTCCGTCTCCATTTAAAGTCTCTTCCTTTTGAAACGATCACAACTTCCAGTGCTCGCGTATATGTTTTTGGAATCGATGTGGAACGCTGGAGTGAATATTCAAAAATCCTCACAGAAGTTATGGGACTTTCCAGCGCCACCCTTATGCATCAGCAGAAAGCGGACCTAGAAACTATAAAAATCGCTGCCAGGGAAATGATTCTAAAATCGGGCAAAGAATTTGAAAATTTCCGAGTTTCAGCTCGAAGACAGTATAAAACATTTCATATGACCTCCGGTGAGTTGAATGTAGAAGTCGGTGCTTATATCCAGCCCATTGTAAATAAACCGGTCAAATTAAAAGGCGCCGGCCTCGAGATATATATTGAAATTGTTAAAGGCATGGCATATGTGG
>Ga0233430_1000690_pt1 | contig 57624 bp, 56 predicted proteins | sample SI_118_April2016_2_FD_179883 | JGI IMG/M metagenome (GOLD analysis project Ga0233430, IMG submission 179883) | Seawater microbial communities from Saanich Inlet, British Columbia, Canada - SI_118_April2016_150_MG | ecosystem: Environmental > Aquatic > Marine > Inlet | place: Canada: British... | reverse complement strand
TGCGTCGGGAAAGTCGCTCGATAACATCATGCGCGTGCTTGTCCGGCGTGCCGGTGTATCGCTTGACGCTCTTCTCTGAAGTCCATGTGCCGACATCGGTAATATCCCGGTCCACGGCCCCGGCCAGCGCCGTTAAAGCGGGGCCGTGTGTTTGGTACCTCATCTCCATTTGACGCCTGACCCGCTCTATAGCGGCGTGCAGTTCACGACTTGCTGTTCTGTCGGCGTCGTGAACCTGTCGATAAAATCAGGCGGCATTACCTTGCGGATCGCCCTGGTATCCATGCGCTGGATTGTCCGGGTTTTGACATTGACCAATGTCCGCCGCCCGGTCACCTTGGCTGCGCCTGTATCAAGAAATTCGGCGCGAAGGCGCTCGTACCGCTCTTTGGCTTCACGATATTGCGCCTGCGCGTCACCCAGGTCGTCGGCCAGGGCGGCGATGTTGTCGTGGTTGCTCATGATGTTCCCTCCGTTTCGCACAACAGATCGTAGAGATTATGGAAATGCTGCCGTATCGCTTCGGCAGCGGCGGGGTCGACGCTGGCGCACCGCATTAATTCGCTCTGCGACGCGGGGCGGTAGCCTTCATCCGTCTGAACCACAACCAGGCCAGGCCAGGGCGATAGCGGCCCGTTGAAAAACAGCTGCCGGATTGGTGGGCCGGTCGGGGTGACATTATTCATCGGGCGTGTCCCCTCCCGGCGCCCTCAATCAGCGACCGATATGGTCTCAGCATTTCCGCGAAATTTAGGATGATGACATCGTGAGAGCGGGATGCCTCGATTGTTTGTTCCTCGAACAAGCTATCGCGCTCGAGTATCTTGCCCCATAAGCCACCGTCCCCATCATCAATATTCCCCCCGCGATATAGGGCGATCCGGGCGGTCTGTTCTTTCTTGTCAAGAGCCCAGACCGCGTGGTTGTAAAACATGTCGAAGCTGGTGCGATCTGCGACCAAAATGTGAATTGCGTCCACGCTGAGGCCTAGGTCCATCAGCCTGTCTGCGAGCGCTATGACACCGACATCTTCGGCAGCGTATCTCTTGTTTCTGCCACCTGTTTTGACGGTTCGGATGATCGGCCACTCGCCTTCGGCCCACATCCGGAGCCTGCCGCGAAGCTGTTCAATTTCACTGGCGGTGGTGCGGCCGGCGGCGCCCGCCAGCTGTTTCAAAGAAAACATAATCGACCTCCTCACAATCATTAATCGGATTGAATTCCGATAATATACGGCCGAAATACGGTCGTGTCAAGATAAGTTCTTATATAAAAGGAATTTATTTCCGTTTTTTTTCGTTGTTACGGATGTTTGCATATATCGATATAGGCGGCTCTATAAACGCTAACGGCCCTATAGGCGGATAAGGAAGTATCCGTAACATCCGTAACATCCGTAACATCCGGCAAAAGGTACTACCTGGGCAATCCTACGCGGGTAACGCGCGACCGCTGATGTTTTCTAGCGACAGAAATTTTCGTTTCGCCGCGCATATCACACGATATTGGCGGAATTCTGCCGGAAACTTGTTATTCACATAACTTTAGTGTTGATTTATTTTGCTATAAGCGTTACATTGTAACATAACATGGAGGTGCGAATGCACTATCGACTATCAGACGTTGCGGCAGTCGCCGGTCTGGCCCACGGTGCGGCCCGCGTCATGCGGCACAGGGGCCAGCTGGGTATTGCCCGATACGCCCACCGCCTGTCGCTGACCGACGCCTGCGTCGTCGTTCTGGCCGGTCGCCTGACCAATCTGCTCGGCATGCCCGCCGCCGCCGCCGCACGAATTGCCAGTCAGGCCCGCGCGATCATCGCAGACGTGGCCGGTCGTTGGGACAGGGGCGGAGACGACGACACTTTCTTAGTGTTCTTCACGCTCCCCGGCGGCATCTGGTGCGAACCGGCGCACGGGCGCATGGAATACTACGCCCTGCTGGACGCCATGACGGCTCAGAGCGAACACGAGCCAAGGGTCAGCTTGAATTTATCGAATCTTGTCATGACGACCGCCGGCGTCCTTAAGAAGAAAGAAAAACATGAACACGCACATTAAACCGCAGGCGGCGGTGCTCTACCGCACGTTGGAAATCGACATAGACAGCGCCCGGGCGGCTGGTAGCGCGCGTCAGGTGGAAGCGTCATTGAGTTCGGAGGCCCCTATCGACAGGGGCGGCTATTTAGAAATCTTGGATCACGGTGCCGATGCCGTTGATCTGGGGCGGGCCAAGGACGGCCTGCCATTGCTGGCACACCACGATGCAACCGATGTCATTGGCATCGTTGAAAACATCCGTGTGGTCGCCGGCAAGTTGCGAGGATTGCTGCGGTTCGGAAAGAGCCGGCGCGCCTTGGAGGTCTGGAACGATGTCAAGGACGGCATCCTGCGCAACGTATCCATCGGTTACGCGGTCAAGAGCACCACGCCTGACGGCGACACGGTGCGGGTCACGAGCTGGGAACTGCTCGAGGCCAGCTTGGTCGCAATCCCTGCCGATCCCTCGGTCGGGGTGAATAGGACTAGAACAATGGAAAACCAAAACGAAAGAGAACGAAGCGCCCTCGGTGACGGCGTAGAGGCTGAGCGGCATCGCGTCCGCGAGATCGTGGCGCTGGGCCAGCAACACAACGAAACCGACATTGCCGCCGAGGCGGTTGGTGACGGCACCCCGGTTGAGAAATTCCGCGCTAAATTACTGAGTGCGCTTGGGCAAGCCAAGCCGCTCGACGTGGCGGATTATGGCGGGCACCGAGACCAACGCAGCGTGCAGAGTTTCTCGCTGCTGAAGGCCATCCGCGCGTCTGTAGACAACGACTGGCGTGACGCCGGACTTGAACGCGAGATCATAGGTGAAACGCAACACCGCTCCGGTCTGAAGGCGCGCGGCATGCTGGTGCCCTCGGCCATGTTCGCCACCAGGTCGGCACTAACCGCCGGCGCGGTGTCAGGACTTGGTGACGGCAGTCAGATGGTCGCCACAGATCATCTGGCAGATCGTTTCGTTGATATCCTGCGAAACGAAACCGTGGTCGGCGGCCTCGGCGCAACATTCCTCGCCGATCTGGATGGCGATGTGAGCATCCCCAAAATGACGGCTGGGGCGACGGCGTCCTGGGTGGCGGAAGGCAGTGCGGCCAGCGAAAGCACGCCGACCTTCACGAATATCACCATGTCGCCGAAAACAGTTTCGGCCCGCGTCTCCTACACGCGGCAAATGCTGCGGCAGGCATCGCCCGATATCGAGAACCTCCTGAGGCGCGATCTCGTGCGTCAGATCGCGGTGGCCGTCGATACGGCGGCGCTGAACGGGTCAGGCTCAAGCAACCAGCCAACCGGCGTCCTGAACGTCTCTGGCATCGGTTCAGTAGCGTTGGGCACGAACGGCGCGGCACCGACCTACGCGATGTTGCCGTCTTTGGAGAAGGAAATCGCTATCGACAACGCCCTGCGCGGGTCGCTGGCGTTTTGCACCGATCCGAAAGTGATTAGCAAGTTGCGCACGACGGCCAAGCAATCGTCGGGCGTTGAGGGCAACTTCGTTATGAACGACGATGGCCGCCTTGCTGGCTACCGCGTCGGCGTGACCAATTCCATGCCTTCGAATTTGACCAAGGGCAGCGGCTCGGCATTGTCGGCGCTGATCTTTGGCAACTGGTCCGATCTGTTAATTGGAGAATGGGGTGCGATTGATCTGCTGGTCGACCCGTACACCAACGCCGACAGCGGTCAGGTTCGTGTGGTTGCCTTTAGTTTCGTGGATATCGCCGTGCGCCATGCGCAGAGTTTCGCGGCGGTCAGTGACATTGTGACGACGTAACCGTCGCTCAATGTAGTCGGCGTCCGTCCCTTTCCGCGCCGGCGCTCCTCTGGAACGGCATCGGCCCTCGTCTTATCGGCGGGGGCCGGTGTTATTTTTTCTGGAAGGGGACGACGTAGTGCTACATTATGTCCTCTTTTAAACTGGGCTGAGGCTTTTACAGTTTAGGCTTCCAACCCAAATGCTCTGAGGATAAGAAAATGAACAGGATCCAGACTGTATGTGTTCGTTTATGCGTAGTTGTGGCACTCACGTTAAGTTTTTCCTCAACAGGAAATGCCGGAGATTTCGGGATTTCCTTTGAATGGTTGAAGTCTTCCGATTGCACCGGAGGTTATCCGGATAACGAGAAAAACCCTGTCTTCAATTTATCGAATGTACCGAACGGGACCAAAATTATTGAATTCGTGATGGACGATAGGGATTCATCTTACTATCACGGTGGCGGCAAGGTCGAATATACGGGTCAAAAAACCATAGAATCTGGCGCCTTCACTTACGAAGGTCCATGCCCTCCAGATACTCATAGCTATGTATGGACGGCAACCGCTAAGGACGCTGACGGTAAAACTATCGGTAAAGCAAAGGCAGAGCGCAATTTTCCTGAGTAACGGCATCGGCCCTCGTCTTATCGGCGGAGGCCGGTGTTATTATTCTGTAAGAACGAGCGGGGAACAAATCCCCCATGTTTTCCCCATGTTATGGTGGGTGTTCGTGGGGTGTTCGCGTTTTTTGGTGTCTTTTGGTGTTCCGCTAGACCGCTCGTTTTTGGCAGTTTTTAGCGGAAAAAATGGTGCCCACAGAGTGATTCGAACACTCGACCTCTCCCTTACCAAGGGAGTGCTCTACCCCTGAGCTATGTGGGCGGGGTGCCGCATTTTCGATTTGCGGCTTGCCGCTGTGCGACGGTCCGGCAAACTGCCACAAGTGCCCTTGTCAGGGCAAGCGAGATATGGCACCGATCACCCCATGAACGAAAAAAAATCACAACAGCCCGCCAATAGCTCAAATCAGGCGGCTGAGCAGCGAAAATTGCGCCTGGCCCAGGCCTTGCGCGATAATCTGCGTCGGCGCAAGAAGCAAAAGCCAGCGGGCGAGACGGTTGAAGATACCGCCGCGTCCGCTCCGCCCGGTACTTCCGCGCCTGGAACGGCCGAATAAATTCGGTTTTGTCATCTCAGCGCCATAATCCGTGTGCCTGTTGGGCGCAACTGACAGGCTGTTTTAGGAATCTGGCGGTTTGCAGGCGCGGTGCAATAGGATAGAACCCCGCCAACCGTTGATGTTATAGCGAATACTGGCGCGGCCATTGGGGCCATTGTCAGAACTGCCGGGATTTGACCAGGAATTAGATGGATAAGATACGCATACGTGGAGGCCGCTCCCTGCGGGGCAAGATTCCCATTAGCGGTGCCAAGAACGCCGCCCTGCCTCTTATGGCGGCCAGCTTGTTGAGCGATGAAACCCTGGTTTTGCGCAATCTGCCGCATTTGGCGGATATCGCCACCATGACCCATCTGCTGGCCCAGCACGGCGTGGAGGTCTCCATGGCGGGCGAACATCCCGGCGGCGGTCATATGGGCCATGTCCTGAAACTGCGGGCCGGCGCGATCTCCTCGACCGAGGCGCCTTATGACATCGTTCGGAAAATGCGCGCTTCCGTCCTGGTGCTCGGTCCGTTGCTGGCCCGTTGCGGCCAGGCCCGGGTCTCGCTTCCGGGCGGTTGTGCCATCGGCACCCGTCCCGTAGATATGCATATTCGCGGCCTGGAAGCCCTGGGCGCCGAGATTGAACTGGACGATGGCTATATTATCGCCAAGGCGCCCCATGGCTTGCAGGGCGGTGTGGTGGTGTTTCCCCGTATCTCGGTCGGGGCAACGGAGAATCTGTTGATGGCGGCGTGCCTGGCCAAGGGCGAAGTGGTGTTGGAAAATGCCGCCCGCGAGCCCGAGGTCGGCGATCTGGCCAACTGTTTGAACCGCATGGGCGCACGCATCGAAGGCATCGGCGGCGACACTTTGCGGATCCAGGGCGTGGACAGGCTGGGTGCTGCCGATTATGCCGTCCTGCCCGACCGGATCGAGGCGGCGACCTATGCCATCGCCGCCGCCATTACAGGCGGCGAAGTGGAATTGATCGGCGCACAGCCAGAGACGATGGAGGCCGTGCTGGCCGCGTTGAGCCAGGCCAACGTCAATGTACAGCGCACCGAATGCGGTATTCGGATCGGCGGCACCGATGCTGGCGAACGCAATGGCGGCGTCATTGGTATCGATGTTACCACGGCGCCCTATCCTGGCTTTCCCACGGACCTGCAGGCACAGATGATGGCCTTGATGGCGGTGGCGGACGGCGCGGCGATGATCACCGAGACGATTTTTGAGAACCGTTTCCAACATGTGCCCGAGCTGATGCGCATGGGGGCTGATATTGCCGTCAAGGGCGCGACCGCAATGGTTCGCGGCAGTGGTGGTCCCGGTGGCAGCGGCCTGCATGGGGCGCCGGTGATGGCGACCGACTTGCGCGCCTCGGTCTCGTTGGTCCTGGCGGGCTTGGCCTCGGCGGGGGAAACCATGATTAATCGGGTCTATCACCTGGATCGCGGATACGAGCGACTGGAGGAAAAACTTTCCGCCTGTGGCGCCGATATCGTGCGGCTGACCGAATAGGAAGGGCAGGGCAGAGGCTATGATTAATTCACTGTTGCGCCTGCGGGCCGAGGAAGCGGACGATCTGGCCGTGATCTCAAGCTGTCTGCAGGATGCCATCGCCCGTATCGGCGATATGTCCTATAACGCCCGGCAGCGCCGCTTTGCGCTGGTCTTGACCCGCTTTCGTTGGGAGCTGGTTGATGAACTGGGTAGCGAAGGTGGTGTACGGGTGCGCTGTGGCATGCATTTTGACGATGTGCTGCGTGTGCAGGCACAGGGCATCGACATGGCCGACCAGACTGGCCTATTGCCATTATTGGCGGTTACATGCGAGGACGCGGATTATGGCGTCGCCATAAAGTTGGAATTTGCCGGTGGCGGTACGTTGCGCCTGGAGGCGGAGGCTGTCAGCTGCCGGATGGGTGATATCGATCAGGGTTGGCCAACGCCGAGCCGGCCCGACCACAATATTGAGCCATAGGTAACTTGTGCAATTGGGCCTAGGCCCATAGGAAATTTGGAAATGTCGCAGAAACTGGTCATTGCCCTGCCCAAGGGGCGCATTTTAAAGGAAGCCATGCCCTTGTTGCGCGGTGCCGGGATCGAGCCGGAAGCGGCCTTTGACGATCCGTCCTCGCGGCTGTTACGCTTCAAAACAAACATCCCGGATCTGGAAATCGTCCGCGTGCGCAGTTTTGATGTGGCCACCTTCGTGGCCTTCGGCGCGGCACAGATTGGTATCGCGGGCAATGATGTCTTGATGGAATTCCAGTATCCGGAAATTTATGCGCCTTTGGATCTGGGCATTGGCGGCTGTTACATGGCGGTGGCGGAGCCGGCGGAAATGCTGGCCGAGGACGATCCCGGCCGCTGGAGCCATATTCGCGTGGCCACCAAATATCCCGGCATCACCCGGCGCCATTTCGCCGCCCGTGGGGTCCAGGCCGAATGTATTCACCTGAACGGCGCCATGGAACTGGCGCCCAGCCTTGGGCTTTGCCGCCGCATTGTTGATCTGGTCAGCAGCGGCGAAACCTTGCGCGCCAATGGCCTGGTCGAGGTCGAGCGTATTGCCGATGTGACCTCGCGCCTGATTATCAACCGGGCCGCCGCCAAGACCAGGCCGGAACATCTGAGCGGCTGGATCGAGCGTTTCCAGGGGGCCCTTGATGCCGCTTAAGTGGAACGGCCTTATGCTGGATAGCCGGGCTCAGGATTTTGAGGCGCGTTTCGCCGCTTTCCTGGCTGACAAGCGCGAGACCGCCGTGGACGTCAATCAAGCGGTCGCCGATATTTTGGCCCAGGTGCAAAGCCGGGGCGATGACGCCGTGCTGGAATACACCCGAAAATTCGACCGGGTGGATTACACCGCGGCGGAGATGCGCCTGACCTCGGTTGAACTGGACCAGGCCATGGACAGTGTGCCGGCAGAACAGATCCAGGCCCTGCGCCATGCCCATGACCGCATCGCGGCCTATCATGGCCGGCAATTGCCCCAGGACGACCGCTATATGGACGACCACGGTATTGAACTGGGACACCGCTGGACCGCCATTGCGGCGGTGGGGCTGTATGTGCCCGGCGGCCTGGCGGCCTATCCGTCGTCGGTTTTGATGAATGCGGTTCCGGCCAAGGTCGCGGGCGTGCCGCGGCTGGCCATGGCCGTGCCCAGCCCCGATGGGCAGCTGAACCCCCTGGTGCTGGCGGCGGCACGGATCGCGGGCGTGGATGAAATCTATCGCATGGGCGGCGCCCAGGCCATTGCCGCCTTGGCCCATGGCACGGCGTCCATTGCGCCGGTGGACAAGATTGTTGGTCCGGGCAATGCCTATGTGGCGGCGGCCAAACGGCAGGTCTTTGGTATCGTCGGGATTGAAATGATCGCCGGGCCGTCGGAAATACTGGTGCTGGCCGACAAGGATAATAACCCCTCATGGATCGCCGCCGATCTGCTGTCCCAGGCCGAACATGACGCCGCCGCGCAAGCGATCTTGATCACCGATGACGCGGCCTTTGCCGAGCAAGTCGCGGATGCCGTGGCCGACCATTTGACGAGCTTGCCCCGGGCCGAGATCGCGCGCGCCAGCTGGGACCGTTACGGCAGCATCATCATTGTGCGGGACTGGGATGACGCGGTGGATCTGGTGGACCGCATCGCGCCGGAACATCTGGCCATCGCCCTGGCGGATGCCGAGGGCATGCTGGCGCGGGTGCGCAATGCGGGTTCGATCTTTCTTGGCGCCCATACGCCCGAGCCCATCGGGGACTATATCGCCGGGCCAAACCATGTCCTGCCCACGGCGCGGGGCGCGCGCTTCAGCTCCGGTCTGTCGGTGCTTGATTTCATGAAACGCAGTTCGATCATCCGTTGCAGTGGCGATGGTCTGGCCCATCTGGGTCCTGATGCGATGATCTTGGCCGAGGCCGAGGGCCTGTCCGCCCACGCCCGCGCAATTGCCTTGCGCCTACAATCCAACAGGCCCTAGGTTCGGGCCATGTCCGAGCAACAGCGTATCGCCCGCATTACCCTGGATGAGCGCACGGTTATCCGCCGCTCCGCCGATATCGAGCATGAACGCAGGGTGGCGATTTTCGATTTGCTGGAGGGCAACAGCTTCCGGCCCATTGGCGAATTCGAGGGGCCGTATCATGTGCTGATGGGTATGGAGGAAACCCGTCTGGCCCTCGATATTCACGACGTGAACGATGCGCCGTTGACCCGTATCCTGCTGCCTTTGACGCCGTTTCGCCGTATCATCAAAGACTATTTCACGGTTTGTGAAAGCTATTTTCAGGCCATCAAATCGGCCTCTCCCTCAAAGATCGAAGCCATAGACATGGGCCGGCGCGGCTTGCACAACGACGGCTCGGATCTGCTGCGCGAACGCCTGGAAGGCAAGATCGAGGTCGACAACGAAACCGCCCGGCGCCTCTTCACCCTGCTCTGTATTTTGCAGATCAGGAGCTAGCCATGGACACGGTCCGCCGGCCCACCAGCGTGCTGTTTGCCTGTAATTTCAATTCCGTGCGTTCGCCCATGGCCGAGGGTTTGGCCAAGCAGATGTTTGGCGGATCGATCTATTTCGATTCCGTCGGTGTGCGCCAGGGCAGTGTCGATGGCTTTGCCATCGCGGCCATGGCGGAGAGCGATATCGATATTTCCTATCACGATGCTAAAACCTTTGATGATCTGGAAGATACCTCGTTTGATCTGGTGATCTCTCTAACGCCGGAAGCTCAGCATAAGGCGGTGGAATTAACCCGGACCATGGCCGTCGATCTGGAATATTGGCCCAGCCTGGACCCCACCGGCATTGATGGCAGCCGCGAGGTCGTCCTGGATGCTTTCCGCAAGGTCCGCGATGATCTGCGCCGGCGCATTGAAGAACGCTTTGGCGCGGGTTAGTATCGAGAGGAAGGCTGCGCAAAACCCGACCATAGGAGCAACCCGGAGGACCACGCATGCATGAGAAATTCATGGCCCGTGCCATTGAGATCGCCGCTGAAAGCGTCGATGCGCCCGGTACCTTGCCCTATGGCGCCGTTGTCGTCATGGATGGCGAGATCGTCGGCGAAGGATTGAACCGCGCTACTGCCGAACATGACCCAACCTCCCATGGCGAGATTGAAGCGATCCGCGATGCTTGCCGCCGGCGCGGCGTCATCTCTCTCAAGGGCGCCGATCTTTATACCTCCGGCGAACCCTGCTCCATGTGCGTGGCAACCATGTACCAGGTAGGTATCGCGCGCATGTTCTATGCCGGGGCTGCCAGCGATAGCGCGGATTTTTTCGGGCGCCTGACGGAGCACGATGCCAAATGGACCCGCAGCATGTCAAATCAAGAGCTGCGCGAACAGGTCGGTCTGCCCATTGAACAGCGCAGCATGCCCGCGACCCAGATGATGGTGGACGACATGGTTGCGGTATTCAAGGTTTTCATCGACCGAAATACCTAGCCGGGAACCGCGCTAGGAGTGGCTCATTCCACTAGAAGCCTATCAAGGGCGCGGGCGTAAATGCCGTAAACCGCGTCGTATTCAATGTCGCCGCTACGAATGGCGTTCTCGAACATGACACCGCTGTTGACTTCCAGGATATTCAACCGGCCGTCGATCTCGACAATATCGATGGCGCCGAAATTCAACCCCATGGCGGCGGCGGTTTCCCTGGCGAATTCAACCTCCCCATCATGCTCGGTGACATTCAGGGCGCGGAGTTTGCTGCCCTGGCCCAGGTTGTGCTTCCATCCGAGGGGAACATCGACACCCGCCGCCGGTATGCGCGATAGCAATTCCCGGCTCGCGTCCGACCGGCGGTCCTGAATGAGACCGCTTAAGGCATCGGCGCCGAACTTTTTCCAGGCCAGCGCCGCCACAACGCTGCTGCCGTCGCCGGTGACGAAGGGCCGGACTTTTTCATACAAAAGTGGCACTTCGTCGAAGGCGATGTAGGCACGGACTTCGCGCGCAATAGGGAGATACGGCGATAGCGCCACGCTGCGCTCCCGCGACAAGACCTCGTGCACGGCGCCTTCCAGTTCATCGGCGCCGCGGACCAGAAAGACATCCAACCCACCGGTGCCCTCGTTGGGTTTGACAACTGTCGCGCGGTTGTTCTGTTCATGACAGTCAATGATGCGCTGCCAGTTTCCGCTCTGCTCGATATGTTTCAGGAAACGGGGCGCGAGGAAAATCTTGTGCGGTACCGCCGGAATGCCCAAGGCGCACAGGACATCGAACGTCGCCGCTTTGTCCCGTGCGGTTGACTGGACGGAGGATGAATTGAGACCCAGATCATAACCGAAGATGACCTTGTTGGCGGAGGGCCCCCGCAGCACGAATATCCATTCGTGGGACAGGGAAATGACCTCGATGCCGTTCTTTTTGCAATATGTCTTGATGATGGAGACAAACTGCCGTGCGGAATTCTTCATGCTGGATCTCCAAATTCCATCGTCATCAAAAGCTTTCGATAGATGCTGATGACCGTCTGCCTTTCGCGCTCTCCCGTGGCGCCATAGTTGCTTAATCCAGGCGCTGCGTTGACCTCGAGGACCGCATATTCGCCATCAAATCGAGCTATCTCATGGCAGAGAATATCGACGCCCGCAAACCGCAACCCTACGGCGGCGGCGGCCTGTATGGAAACACGTTTGTAGTCGGCATCAATCGTATCGGTCACATCAGCCACATCACCTCCCGAAGACAGATTGGCGTTCGCCAACAGGCGCACGGATACGCCATCTTCGATAACGTCCTGTATGTCCAGGCCCTGGCCGCGCAGATGCTGCAGAATTCTTGGATCGTCGGGCCTTATATCCGATGGACGTCCCATGAGAGCCATATCATCGCGCCGTTTCAAGAGTAATTGAGTGATTGTGTCCGTGCCGTTGCCCGTCACGCCAAGAGGTTTGCGTCGGTAGGCCGCGACTACGTCGCCGTCCAGCACGATGACGCGGTGATCATCGCCGGAGACGGGCTTTTGCAACAAGACGCGGTCATGCGCCTGGTATAGCAATTTTAGATGGGCCAGCAGTTCGTCATTCGTATGGACCAACTGGACGCCTCGGCCTTCAGCACCTTCGTTGGGTTTGACAAAGAGAGGAAAGCCAATTTCCGCCGCTACTTTCAAGGCATCGGATTGGGCCGCTAATTGCCGGCCCAGGGCCGGGTTTTTCAGTGCGAAGGCTTCCATTGCCCTGGGCGCAAAAATAATTCGACCGGACGGTGTATTGAGGCCGGCTTCACTGAGGAATTTGGCGCAATAATCCTTGTCCTTGGTGATCTGCGCTGCGCCCATGCCGTTGATGTCAAAACAGGCATTCTTAAAAAAACAGCGCCGGCCATTCTTGAAGGTTATGAACCCGGCGCGGCCGTAGTTTGCTTCCAGGGTGAGTTCCGCTCCCAGAGCGGCGCACAAATCGGTAAGCATGGTCGCAAGGAAGTTTGCGTTGCGGGACATGTATTTGCCATCCTTGGCCAGAGCCTTTTATCCCGCACCTAGATCTTCTTCGACCTCGGCCGTGAAATCGCGGATGGGTGCAGCGGTTCTGTTGCGCCAATGAGCGTATTCGCGAACGAAGGTTGCATGGATCTGTTCCAGCGGCGGCTCGGCGAATACGCCACGGAATTTCAGATACTCCATATGCCGGCTGCCGGCGACATCAAAGGGGTGGTAGATGGAATCCTCTGCCCCGTCGAACTCAAGTGGCCGCAGCCGGAATTTTTCGCACAGCTCCACATTGAAGGCCGGCGTGGCCTTGACCCATCTGCCGTCCAGATAGATGTCCGTATAGCCATGCCAGTAGAACTGATCGGTCTGCATGCGTTGGCGCATTTTCTCCGTCGATAGATGATTGCGCACATCGGCGAAGCCAAGCCGCGCCGGTATGCCACGGGCCCGGCAAACCGCCGCCAACAAAATCGCCTTGGCCACGCAATAGCCTTCCTTATCCGCCAAGGTTTTGCTGGCGCGGAACGCTTCGACCTCGATCGCCGAGATGTATGGGTTGTAGCGGATTTGGTCCCGTACCGCGTAATACAGATTTATCGCGGTTTGCTTTGGCGTTGCCGCATCGCCGGCGGCTGTCTCGGCGAATGCCACGATATCGGGATGGCTGCTCTCGACCGTTGCGCCGGGTTCAAGATAGGCGGCAAAATTGTCAGTTTCGTCTTTCGGCTGATCCGCGGACATAAGCTTCCTCGTACTGTTATCGTTCCGCCTGCGCGGCTGCTTCCAATGCCGCGTAGTCAATTGGCGGCTCGTGGATTTGCCGGATCATGTTGGCGTTGCGGGCCTTGATCATCATGGTCAGGGCATGGTTGTAGGGCGTCGGGATGCCCAAGGCCGCGCCTTCGCGGACCACGGCGCCGTTCAAGCTGTCGATCTCGGTGCGCAGGCCCGCTTCCATATGCTGCAGCATTGACGGCTTGTTAAAGGCCCGGCCCAGGATGCGCTTGATGGACGCCTTGGGGTCCGGGTCCATCAAGGCGATGCCCTTGGCCGCGATGACGGCCAGGGTTTCGTCCAGGATCAACTCCTGCATCTCCACGGCTGCATCATCGGCGCCAACCTCGCCCGAGCGTAAGCCCGAGATGGCGCACAGTGGATTGACGGCGCAATTCAACATGAACTTGGTCCAGATCACCGATTGGATGTCGTCGGCGATATGCGGGTCGAAATTCGACGCCGCCAGCAGCTCGCGCAATTGCTCCACCCGGGCGCTGCCGCCTCCACCCTCTTTGCCAACGTTCAATTCGCCGATCCAGGTCTTGTTGGCGTTGGTGTGGGTGGCATGGCCCGCCTTGGGCGAGGCGGCGGAATGATAACTGATGCCGCCGACCACGCGCTCGGCGCCTAGAACGTCAGACAAAGTTTCCACGTTGCCGACACCGTTTTGAAAGGTCACGGCCCAGCCTTCGGGTTTTAGCACCGCCTTGGCGTGTTCGCCTGCCGCCTGGGTGTTATTGCTATCGGTATGAATGAAGGCGATATCGGCAGGGGGCAGGCCATCGGCGGAGGTCGCGGCGGGCGCCTTCAGGCGGTGTTCGCCATCGATACCGTCAAAGATGTAGCTGCCGTTGTTCAGGGCATCAACCGCTGCCTGACGGACTTCGATAAACTGGACGTCATGGCCAGCCAGTAACAAATGGCCGCCGTACAGCCCGCCCATGGCGCCGGCGCCGATAATGCAAATCTTCATGCTTAGGTCTCGCCTCCCTATTGGTTTGCCCTATGCTAAGGGCAAATTACGACGGAGGCGAGAGATGAGCAGCTATGCGAGACCGGAATTTCTGGTGGAAACGGATTGGTTGGCGGATCACCTGGATGATCCAAACATAAGGGTGTTCGATTGCACCACGCATCTGGTGCCAGGTTCGGATCATACCTTGCGGGCTGAAAGTGCCTTGGCGGACTATCGTGCGGGCCATATCCCCGGCGCCGGTTATCTGGATTTACAGGCCGAGTTGTCCGACCCCGCCGGCACCTTTCGTTTTACCACGCCCCGCGCGGAAGACTTCGCCGCCGCTGTCGGCGCCAGAGGCATCGGCGATGACAGCCGGGTTGTCTTGTACAGCACAGGCGCAGTGTCCTGGGCCACGCGGGTCTGGTGGATGCTGTATGCCTTCGGCTTCGAGAATGCGGCCATTTTGAATGGCGGCTGGCAAAAATGGCAGGCGGAGGCGCGCGCGGTCAGCGAGGAGGATGATTGCCGCTATGCCCCTGCTTCCTTCAGCGCGCAAGCACGGCCAGGGCTGATTGTGGACAGCGGCGCGGTTCTGGCGGCGCTCGATGATCGCGACGCCGTGGTGGTCAACGCCCTGGCGCGGGATCAGCATGAGGGTACCTCGGAACGCCATTATGGCCGGCCCGGCGGGATCACGGGCAGCGTCTGTCTGCCGGCCCTGGATTTGCTGAATGACGGCGATGGCAGATTTCTCGATGCCGATGGATTGGGCCAGAAATTCGCCCAGATCGGCATCAGCGTTGGTATGGAGGAAAAGGTCCTGGCCTATTGCGGCGGTGGCGTCGCGGCCACGGTGGATACCTTTGCCCTGGCCCTGCTGGGCCACGACAATGCGGGCATCTATGACAATTCCCTGTCGGAATGGGCCAAAAATCATGATCTGCCCATGCGGGAGGGAGGATAACCATGCCCGAGCTGAAGACCGGTACGCACAATCTGCACTATGAAATCATTGACCTGACGGCGCCCTGGGCCGAACCGGTGGAAACCATCCTGTTTCACCATGGGGTTGGCGCCAATTGGCGTTGCTGGCTGGGTTGGGCGGCGGCCTTGCAGGACCGTTACCGTCTGGTGGCATTCGATCTGCCGGGCCATGGCCGGTCTCAACCCGGCGATGGCGGGATAACGATCAAGGCAATGGTAAAGGATACTCTGGCTTTGGCCGATGCGGTCGATTGCGCGAAATTCCATCTGGTGGGCGAGTCCGTTGGCGGCACCGTGGCCCTGCAAACCGCTATTCTGCATCCGGACCGGCTGTTGAGCCTGACCGTCAGCAATGGCGCCCATGTCGGCGGCGGCATCCAGAACCTGGATTTCTGGCATGATATGATCGGTGGCGAGGGGGGTATGGCGGCTTGGTCGGACCGCATGATGGAGCACCGCTTTTTCCCCGGTGCCTTGTCCGCGGATGTGGCCGACTGGTACCGGGCCCAGCAAGCCGGCGCCGACCCGGACACGGTGCTGGCCCTGTTGGCCACGCTGGTTGGCACGAATTTAAGTGCGCAATTGTCCGATATGGCGGTGCCGACTTTGCTGATGCATCCGGACTCGAGCCCCTTTATCGATGTGCCCACCATGGCGGATCTGTATGCCCGGCTGCCCAATGCCCAAATGCGGATTTTTCCCCATGCCAAACACGGCCTGCCGTTTTCGCATGCCGAGGCGTGCAGCCAGACCATGCGAACATTCCTGGATGGTCTGGGCGGAGGAGCCTAGCCGTCCGTCATCAGGCGCGGGAAGGCGGCCTGTGCGTCTTCTCGGCGCGGGAAATCCAACATGCTCTAACCCCGGCCCTTGGCCCATTGGCGGTACATGTCCATCAGCGCGACGATGTCTTGGCCTTTATAACCCTCGGCCACGGCCAGGGCGTACATTTCGCGGGCGAGCGATGCCGCGGGGGTGGGCATTTTCATGGCGCGGCCGAGGTCGACGCCCAGGGAGAGATCTTTTTCGCCCAGCTCCATCTTGAAACCAGGCGCAAAATCCTCTGCCAGGGCATTGGGGAAGCGCTTGGTGAAATGATGCGAACGTCCGCCGCTGACGGAAATCACGTCGAACAGTTTTTGCGGCTCGACGCCGGCAGCGACGCCCAGGGCGAAGGCTTCGGAGGCGACCAGGACGTTGCCCATGGACATCATGTTGTTGACCAGCTTGACCACCTTGGCCGTGCCCACGGCGCCCGTATGCTGCCAGGTCTGGCCCAACAGATCGAATAATGGCCCGGCGCGCTCCAATGTTGGCGCCTCGCCGCCGACCAACAGTACCAGCTTGCCGGTGCCGGCCTCGTTCGGGCTGCCGCTGACCGGGCAATCCAATACGGCCATGCCCTTGGCGGTGGCTGCCGCGCCTACTTCTTTCATGCAATCGGGATCGATGGTGCTTAGCTCCACCAGCATGCTGTCCGGCTCGGCCAGGGCGATGATGCCGCCGTTGCCCAGCCAGGCGCCTTTCACCGCGTTCGGATCAGGCAGGGATGTCAGAACCGTGGTCCGGCCCGCCAAGGCGGCGGCCAGACTGTCGGCCATGTTGACGCCCTGCGCCTCCAGGGCCTGGCGCGTGGCCTCGTTAATGTCATAGCCCATGACGTCGTATTGGGCCTCGCTCAACCTGCTGGCCATGGCGGAGCCCATCTGCCCCATGCCGATGACGGCGATTCTCTCGGTCATTGTCTCTTCCTACTCTGTGTTACTTGCCAATATTCGCTATCGGGCGCCGATGCGGTAGACCCGCGCGGCGGTGTCGTGGAACAGCGCGGCTTTTTCCGCCGGCGAACAGCCCGAGGCGATGCGCTTGAAGGTGTTCCACAGCACGTTGTAGCTGCAGGTCCGTTTGTCGACCGGAAAATTAGATTCGAACATGCAGCGCTCAACGCCAAAATGCTCGATGCAATGGTCGTAATAGAGCCGCGTCGCCGCCGCCAGTTCCTCGCTGGAGGGCGGACGGCTTTGTAAATCCCAGTTATAGCCGTTGATCTTCATGTTGATGCCGCCCAGTTTGGCCACCACGTTGGGGCATTTGGCCAGCTCGGCGATATCCAGCTTCCACTGTGCCGTGATCTCGTCCCGCTTGCCCGCATAGGGCCCGGTGCCGATGGGACCGCCGAAGTGGTTCAAAATCATCGTGGTGTCGGGGAAGGCGCGGGCCAGATCCGTGACCTCTGAAATCTGCGGGTGATAGCACCAGGCCTCGTAGCTCATGTTCAGGGGCGCCAGTTGTGCGAAGCCTTCACGAAACGTCGCAGCCGCCATCATGTGCTGGGTTGGTTTGGTGTGGGAATTGCGGATCTCGTCGCTGGCGTCCCACGATGCCGCATGGCGGATGCCGCGAAAGCGTCCGGCTCCGCAGGCGATGTGCGCTTCCAACACCTCTTTCACGCCGGCGCCCAGGTTCAGATCCGCCAGGCCGACGATGCCGGCGGCAATTCGGCAATCGCCGTACTGGCCAGAGGCGCTCATGGCGGCGATGCCGTTGACGAATTCCGTCTCGCCCACCGGTTTCATATGGCGCGGCCCATCGCCGCGGTACATGGAGCCGCATTCAATAAAGACCGTCGAGGTTACGTTGTGGCCGCTGTTCACCTCCGCCAGCATTTCGTGGAACAAATAGCGGGTTTCCACCTGCTCGGTGCGAAATTTGGCGGCGGGGTCAAATCCGGCGTCCCATAAATGATGATGCGGATCGCATATGGGCAGATCCGGCTCCAACGAATCTTCCGTGGTCAGTGCCAGCCAGTCATCCGTATGTCCCATGTGCCTATCCTCTAAAATTTCTTGTTGGACCTAGTATGCCATTGAATTTGGATATTGCCATATACTGACAGCCAAATAGGGGAGGCACCGGACACCATGATCGAAGCAACAATCGATATCACCACCAAGGATGGCGAAATGGAGACCTTTGTCTGCCATCCGGAAAGGGGCGGGCCGTACCCGGCGATTTTCATGCTGATGGATGCACCGGGCATCCGCGAGGAACTGCGCGACATGGCCCGCCGTCTGGCCACGGTGGGCTACTACGTCTTGCTGCCCAACCTTTATTACCGGGCCGGGCGGGACACCATGTACGGCCCCGACGTGCTGGTGGAGGGCAGCGCCGATCATACCGCCATGCGCGCCATCCGTACCAAGATGACCATTCCTCCGGTGATGGAAGATGTGGCGACCATGATCGATTATGTCGATGGCCAGGATATGGCCAAGCCGGGCGCGGTGGGCACCCACGGCTATTGCATGAGCGGGCCATATTCCCTGGCCGCCGCCGCGCGCTATCCGGACCGGGTCAAGGCGGCGGCGTCATTTTACGGCACTTGGCTGGTCAACGATGCGGAGGGAAGCCCGCATCTGACGTTCGGCCAAGTGAAGGGCGAGATTTACATTTCCTGTGCCGAGCATGACGCGTTGGCGCCATTGGATATGGTTGACGAGTTGCGCCGGTTGTTCGAGGCGGCGGGATCACCGGGCGAGTTGGAGGTGCACCCGGGCGTGCACCACGGTTTCGCCTTCCCCGACCGCAAGGTCTACGACCAACCGGCCGCCGAACGCCATTGGGAACGGCTGTTCGCTCTGTACGGTAAGCTTTAGCGACCGCGCCCAGCGGCGACGCTTAACGGCCCATGGCGAAAAATTCGTCGTTGGGGCGCATGTTGGTGAAACTGGCCATGCGGTTGGACAGGCCGAAAAAGCCGGTGATGGCGGCGATGTCCCAGATATCCTCGTCCGAGAGCTCATGGCCGCGCAGGGTTTCGAAGTCTTCGTCGCAGATCGATTTGCTGTCGTTGGAGACTTTCATGGCGAAATCCAGCATGGCCATCTGCCGCGGCGTGATGTCGGCCTTGCGGTAGTTGACCGCCACCTGATCGGCAAGTAACGGGTTCCTGGCCCTGATCCGCAGGATGGCGCCATGGGCGGCGACGCAGTACTGGCAGCCATTGTCGGACGAGGTGGCGACCACGATCATCTCGCGGTCCGCCTTGGATACGCCGCTGTCTTTCTCCATCAGGGCATCGTGATAGGCGAAAAAGGCGCGGAATTCTTCCGGCCGATGGGCCAACGCCAAAAAGACATTGGGCACGAAACCGACCTTTTCCTGGATTGCCAGCGCCATCTGCTTGATGTCGTCGGGTAGGTCATTGATTTCGGGAACCGGATAGCGGCTGATGGGATGAGTCATGACATTTTCCTTAGATGCAAACTTATCCGACATGTCCCAGACCAAGCCCTTTTAGTCCAGTGCTACATTGTCGCAGGCAGCATATCCCGTGGTCATTTATTGGCCCTATCAATTTGTCGAAAATGGCTCTTTTATTCCGGCCAATTTTAGATGATCTTTCAGGCTCTAATTTTGGCTGGAAGGAATAGGCTTATGACTGTGGAATTGCCGAGTGTTTGCCCCCTCGATTGCCCTGATACCTGCTCGTTGAGCGTTACGGTTGACGATGCCGGGCGGATCGAAAAGGTGCGTGGCTCCCGCGTCAATCCCCTGACCGAGGGCGCGATCTGCGGCAAGGTATCAAAGCTGTACCCGGACTTCGTTCATGGCGACAACCGCCTGACCCAACCGTTGCGCCGTATTGGCGCCAAGGGCGAAGGTAAATTCGAGGCGATTTCCTGGCCGGAAGCCCTGGACCTGATCCATGACCGGTTTTCCGATGCCATCGCCGAACATGGACCGGAAACCATCCTGCCTCTGAATTACGCCGGCCCGCACGGGCTGCTGGCCATGGGTTCCATGGATCTGCGTTTTTTCCACCAGCTAGGTGCTTCCATCCTCTCGCGCCGGCCCATGTGCGGCGGCATCAAGACCGAGGCCTGGCTGGGTACCTTCGGCGCCATCGCCGGAGCGCAGATGACGGATGTGGAAAGCGCCAAGCTGATCGTGGTCTGGGGCAACAACGTCACTTTCTCCAATCTGCATCTGGCCCCCGTGATCCAGCGCATTCGCGACGCCGGCGGCAAGGTGGTGGTGGTGGACCCCAAGCGGATCAAGGTTGCCGAGCAGGCGGATCTGCATCTGGCACCGCGCCCCGGCACGGACGTAGTTCTGGCCTTTGCCCTGGCGGCGGAGTTGGAGCGGCGCGGTGCCTTTGATGCGGACTTCATCGCCGATATGGTCGAGGGCGTCGAGGAGTTCATGGCCGAGGCGCGGCCCTATAGTCTGGAACGCGCGGCCGAGATCACCGGTGTTGCCGCCGCCGATATCCGTCAATTGGCGGAATGGTATCATTTCGCCGAACCGGCGGTGATCGCGGCGGGCAATGGCTTGGAGCGTAACCGTAACGGTGGTTCGGGCTGCCGCGCCATATTCGCCCTGCCAGCCTTAACGGGGAAATTCAAGGACCCCGCCGGCGGCCTGGTGGGTGGCTCGGGCAGTCTATTCCCCAAGACCATGCAAAAATTGCAGCGCCCCGATTTAATCCCCGCCGGGACCCGGACCTTGAATATTCTCGATGTGGGCCGGCATTTGGCGCAAGACGACGTGGATCCGCCAATTCGTGGCTTGGTGGTCTATAACCATAATCCCCTGGTGGTGCACCCGGACCAGAACACCATGCGCCGGGGCCTGGCGCGGGAGGATGTTTTCACCGTGGTCATTGACGTCGCCAAGACGGATTCGGCGGATTACGCCGATATCGTGCTACCGGCGGCCAGTCATTTCGAGCATGAGGAAATTTTTTGCGCCTATGGCCAGCAATATATCCAGCGCGCCGCGCCGGTCATTGCACCGGTGGGCGAGGCCCTGCCGAACACGGAAATCTTCCGCCGCCTGGCGCGCCGCTTTGGCTTCAACGATCCCATGTTCCAGGCCAGCGATGCCGAGTTGATGGATGATGCCATTGACGGCACCGATCCCCGCCTGGGCGGGCAGCGGCCCAGCGAATTGCCCATCGCAACCGTGCTGTCCATGTCCGAGATGGGTCCGCGTATTGGTTTCGAGCGGCGCCCGAAGACCAAGAGCGGCAAGATCGAATTGAAGTCGGCTTACCTGACGGATAACTTCGATGCGCCGCTGCCCCTGTTCCAGCCCCTGGCGGCGGACGAGGATAAGGACGCGACATATCCATTCGCCTTGGTCACGCCATCGTCCAACTGGCGCACCAATTCCATGTTTGGCGGTCTGGCCAAGTCCGACCCCGTGCCGTTCCTGGAGATGCATCCTGATGACGCCGCCACCCGGGACCTGAAGGATGGCCAGCAAGTGCGCGTCCATAACGAATTGGGCGAGGTATTTTTGCCACTTCGCATCACCGACAGCGTCGCCAAGGGCGTGCTGCTATCCTACAAGGGCGCCTGGATGCGGACGACGACAAATGGCCAGACGGTTTCGGCCCTGGCCCCGACCACCAAGGCAGACCTATCCGAGGGTGCCTGTTACAACGATACCCGTGTTGCGGTAGCGGCGGCATGAGCAACGGAGAAATCGATCAGGATCTGACGGATACCTTGCAGGCGCGCATGCCCTTGGTGGGTACGCTTGGGATTGAATTCTATGCCGCCGCACCCGAAAGTATCCGCGCCCGCATGGCCTGGGCGCCGGAACGTTGTACGGCCGCCGGCATTCTGCATGGCGGTGCCATCATGGCGCTGGCCGATAGCCTGGGCGGTTTTCTGGCCTTTATGAATCTGCCCAAGGGGGCGACGGCGACCTCGACCATCGAAAGCAAGACGAATTTCTTTCGCGCGGTTCGTGAAGGTTATGTATTCGCCACGGCGACACCACTGCATGTGGGCCGCAGCACCATCGTGATCGATACGGAGCTGACCGATGATGCCGGCAAACGGGTGGCGCGGGTTACCCAGACCCAAGCGGTGCTGGGCGGCTAGAGGCGCTCGCGGCTGGAGCAATTTTCAATTAATCGGAGTCGCCACCGTAGCTTATTTGGCGCGGCTTAAGTAATTGGTTCAATTGCTCAATTCTTAAAAGCCTGAGCGTATTTTCTTCGAATGCGCCCTAGGCCGCGCAGTCAACGCATCTGGTGGCGTGGGGGCGGACACGCAGCCTTTCGGGGTTGATCTGGTTGCCGCAATTGACACATTCGCCATAGCTGCCGGCATCAATTCGGTCGATCGCCGCCTTGATCTGTTGTGCCTGCAAAATCGCCGTATGCTCCAGGGCCGAGGTGACTTCGCTACCCTCCATCTGTGTTGCCTGTTCGGCGAAATCGGCCTCCAAGGGCTCTCTCAGGTCATGCTCGAAGTCATCAACGCGATGGCCCAGTTCCGCTAACTGTTCAACAAGATCCTGCCGTAATTGCACCAGATCCATCATTGCCTTTCTCCTGTCTTGCCGCCACTCACATATAGGGCGGCTATTGCAAAATTCTTCTGCCAAATTGCCGCCAAATTGCTGCGGGGGCCCTGACCTGGATCAAGTATGCCTAATGTTTTTGTGGAAGGACCAACTGGTGCATCTGGACCACCGCGGTGCTTTGTGTCATAAGCGGCCATCAAATTAAACTGGACCGCCGCTCCGGTGTGGACCTTTAACGGTGACCGCATCCGCCTGAGCCTGTTCCGTACAAATATGGAGACCGGATCATGGCTCGTAAGAAGCCCAAGGGCAAAAGCGCCGCATACATGACGTTCAATGTCACGTACGAAGATGGCTCCGTGACCTCGAACCGGCGGATTTCCAACGATCTGCTGGATCAATCCTTTGGCGACAGCATTCAGGATCTGGCCCGCACGGCCATAGAGGATCAGGACAACGAGATTGCCCAGCGTTCCGGCCAACGCCGTGCCAAGATCACCGATATCGCCCGCGTGTAGGTTTCCAGCCGGACATCTGAGTGCCGAATTAGCTTGACTTTCCGGGCCGGTTCAGGCCTTTGGGCGCCAGCGACACTACCTTTTAGGTCGAAATTCGATCGCTTGCCGGTCCGAGAGGCGCTTTTTAACAAGCACCCCCTTCGGGTTAGTTACTCCAAAGAATTTTGGGATGAACTTGCGGCCGGCCATTTTTTTACGACACATTTGGGCGTTTCGATAGACGAGCCATTGTCTTTGCCGCAGCCGTTTGGCGCGACCAAGGCATGGGCTGCGTCGGCGCGGCTCATGCCGCGCTTGAAGCCCTGCCGCCTGGTAAATCGAGCGGCGGGCATTGATGAATTGATTAAGAAAGATACAGACTAGATGACAGATTTTGCGGGCCTTGAATTGGCCCAACCCATCCTTCGCGCCATTGCCGACGAAGGATACACAACACCCACCCCGATCCAGGACAAAGCCATTCCGCCACTGCTGGATGGCCGTGACCTGCTTGGCGTGGCCCAGACCGGTACCGGCAAGACCGCTGCCTTCGCCCTGCCTATATTGGATTACCTCGCCGAGGAACCTGGCAAGGCCCTCCCGAACAAGCCGCTGGCGTTGATCCTGGCGCCGACCCGCGAGCTGGCGGGGCAGATTAATGACAGTTTTCGCAACTACGGCCGTTACTTGGCGCTGCGTTCGACGGTGATTTTCGGCGGTGTATCCGCCCGCCCTCAGATCCAGGCCATGAGCCGCGGTGTCCACGTGCTGGTCGCCACGCCGGGCCGGCTGCTCGACCTGATGAACCAGGGCCGCGTGCGCCTTGATGAGGTGGAGATTTTCGTTCTGGACGAAGCTGACCGCATGCTCGACATGGGCTTTGTCCGTGACGTGAAGAAGATTATCGCCGCCCTGCCCAAGGAACGTCAGACCTTGCTGTTTTCGGCCACAATGCCGAAGTCGGTGCAGAGTTTGGCCGATGGCCTGCTGGATGATCCCGTCCGGGTTGAAGTCGCACCAGCCGCGACCACGGTGGAAAAGGTCGAACAGCAGGTTCTGTTCGTGGCCAAAGACAAGAAGCGCGCCCTGTTGGGTGAATTGCTGAAGGACGAGGATATCGCCCGCGTGCTGATCTTCACCCGCACCAAGCATGGCGCCAACCGCGTCGCCAAGCACCTGCATCAATGCGGCATCGAGGCCGATGCTATTCACGGCAATAAGACTCAGAACGCGCGGCAGCGGGCCCTCAATGGCTTCCGCTCCGGTCAGGTCCGGGCCCTGGTGGCGACCGATATCGCCGCCCGCGGCATCGATGTGGATGGCGTCACCCACGTCATCAATTTCGATCTGCCCAACGAACCTGAAAGCTATGTGCACCGCATCGGCCGTACGGCACGGGCCGGCGCCGGCGGCATGGCGATTTCGTTCTGCGATCATGAGGAGCGGGCCTATCTGCGCGACATCGAAAAGACCATTCGGCAAAGCGTGCCGGTGATGGAGGATCATCCCTACCATGCGGTCGAGATCGCCAATGATCCCGGCACGGCCAAACGCGCGCCACAACAAAGGCAACGCCAAGGTCAAAAACAGGGCCAACGCCGGCGTAATTCCGGACGTTCGGGCCGCTCCGGCCAGGCACCGCGCCGGGCGGCATAGTCTGACACCAGCCACGCCGGTACGGTGGCGAAGCCGTAGCCGGCAGGCTACAATCTTTCCAGGCGCGGAAAGTACATAAGGTAGGTTGGGCGGATGGCTTTGAATTCAGCGCCCTTGGCGCGGGTACATGCGCAGGTCCTGCTTGGGCGTGTTCTGGTCGCCACCTCGTTTCCCGTCGGCGCGGCCATTACCCATGGCCTGGCGCCGGATCTGCTGATAATGGTGCGGTTCGCTCTGGCGAGTTTATTGTTCGCGCCCTATATCATCTGGCGCCACGGCTTTGCCATTCCATCCGCCAAGACCCTGGCCGGCTACGCCTTAATCGGTGGCTGCCTGGTGACCTTTTTCTGGTGCATGTTCGCGGCTCTGCGCCTGACCTCGGCCTTGAACGCGGCTGCGCTATTCACGGTTCTGCCCTGCATCGCGGCCCTGTATGCGGCCATCCTGGTCAGAGAAAGATTGGGCGGGCGCCGTCTTGTGGCCTTGATACTGGGTGCCGTCGGGGCTCTGTGGGTGGTGTTTCGCGGCGATTTTCAATTGTTTCTTGGCTTGGCCTTCAACAAGGGCGATCTGATCTTCCTTGCCGGTTTGTTCGCCATGGGCCTCTACACACCATTGGTCCAACGCTTCAACAAATCCGAGCCAGCCGCCGTGATGACCTTCTGGACCATGGCGACGGGGGCGGTCTGGTTGTTTCTATTGAACAGTTTCGAGGTTTTCCGGACCGATTGGAGCGCCGTTGAATTTCATGTCTGGACTGGCATCGTGTACCTGGCGGTGTTCACGACGATTATCAGTTTCTTTATCCTGCAGCATGCCACCCTGCGCATTGGCTCGACCCGCGCCATGAGCTACGGCTATCTGACCCCCGCTTTCGTCGTCGGGATCGAATGGGCCCTGGGCCACGGCCTGCCAAGTGCAATGACCTTGCCCGGCGTCGCCGTCACGATCGCCGCCATGTTAGTGCTGCAAAGCGGAGCCCCCCGCACCGAATTGCGCTAGATCAAACTGCATAAAATTGACATCAATTTGATGCTGATAATTTGATCTAATCCTATAAGTTAGAGCAACCTTGCCAAACCAGGCGGGCCATTCCAACATTGCGCAATACATATGACAGGGAGGACGCCATGGAAGCGGGCAATCGACTGAAGGGTAAAGTAGCGATCGTATCGGGCGGGGCATCGGGTATCGGTGCCGAGACGGCACGGGTATTCGCCGCTCAGGGCGCGGCGGTTGTCGCCTGCGACGTCAATACCGCATTGGGAGAGGCCGTCGTTGCCGAGATCAAGGCGGCGGGCGGCGAAGCGGTCTATCGTACGCTTGATGTTACCGCCGAAGAGCAATGGGCCGCCTTGGTCAAAGAGGCCGAAGCCGCCCATGGCAGGTTGGATATCCTGACCAATATCGCCGGTATATCCGGCCGCGATCCAACGCAGAATATCCAGGCCGGCCTGACCGCCGGTGGACTGTTGGAGGATCAGACCCTGGAGAAATGGAACCGGATCATGGAGGTCAACGCCACGGGGACGTTCCTGGGTACGAAAGCGGTGATCGGGCCCATGCGCCGCGCGGGCGGCGGCTCGGTGATCAACATTTCCTCGATCTGCGGCATTGTCGGCTCGTTCGCGAATGTTGCCTATCACGCCTCGAAAGGTGCGGTGCGGATCTTTTCGAAGGCGGCGGCGATCCAACACGCACCGGACCTGATCAGAGTGAATTCAATCCATCCCGGCTTTGTCGATACACCCATGACACAACCGGGCCACGCCAACCCGGAGGTCGCGAAGCAGCGCATGGACGCAACGCCCCTGGGCCGCTTCGGCACGCCCAATGATATCGCCATGGGTTGCCTTTACCTGGCCTCGGACGACGCCGCATGGGTCACCGGTTCGGAGTTGGTGATCGACGGCGGCATGACGGCGAACTGAGGCTGGGTATCACACAGTCTTAGGCGGCGGTTTGCGCCAGGCGAGCTCCTCTTTGCGGGCCTGCTCGAATTCGGCCTCGGACATGTTCGGGACATTGAAGAAATCGAGCTTCCAATCCGGGTCGTCGTGCCAGCGTTCGGGCAGCTGTACCGTCGTACGTGGCGCCGGTGCGCTCTCCAGCAGTCGCAGGGCAAGCTCCAACGCGGCCTGTTGCGAGGCCGTATCGCCGGGACGTCCCGCCGGGCAGCCCAAGGGGAAATCACAATATAGGAAACGCGGCGCGCCGGTATATTCAACAATATCCTTGGCACAACCCATGACCACGGTGGGGATGCCGTTGGCTTCGAGATAATTCGCGATCAGACTCACGGTCTGATGGCAAACGGGTCAAATGGCGATCAGGATGGCAGCCTCGGCGCCATCCTCACGCAGCCGGGCCAACAGCTCGGGTCCGTCTCTTCTCAAGGTTTGGCGATGGCTATACCGGGTCGGCACGCCGTGGAAGCGCGGTGACAGGGCGCCGATCCTGCCCGCCGCCGCCGCCGCCTGTAACGCCGCCAGGGGCATAAAGGCGCCGTTGTCGGCGGCGTCCGTATGGCCACGGTCGTAATGCAGGTGCGAAATGCCCAGTACGGGGGCATCTTTGCTCGGCGCGGAATAGACCTTTTCGAAGGCCGCCGCCGGGTTCATCGCCGCGTTGGCGCCCTGCTCACCCTTGCCGGGCGTAATGGGCGCCGCCGTGGTGATAACGGTGATGCTGGTCCGATTGAGCGGTTTTTCGAGCGGCGTGAACGCCACCTCTGCCTGGTGCGCCCATTCGTAGGGTTTTGGATATCCCATGGCCAGATAATATTCACGGCTTCGCTCCAGATAGGGCACGGCCACATCATGGGCCGGGGCAAAGCCCAGGGCATTTGTTTTCGCGGACACGATCATTCATCCCTTCAATAACGAGACTCGAATACAGCTGTTACAGCTCGCATAACAAAGGTTATTCACATCCGCTTTCAAAATGAAGTCAATTTGTCCTTTTTTTGCATCAAAATGGACCCGGTGAAGGGCCGATTAGGCAGAGGCCATTTGCCGTTATCCCAGTCATCGTTTATTCTGTCCGCGACCCAAGCAATTTTTAATATTCGAGACGCTGGCCGCCCGAGTTCGGTTGAGGGACGGCACGTCGATGCGGCAAGGAAAGCAGCGCACGCGCATGGCCGAAATCAAGGCGGAAAATCTGGCTGAACCGGCTGGTGACGCTATTACGCTGCGGCAGAAGGCGTATCGGGGCATATCCGAGGATGCCGATCCCCGGTTTAGTGATGATGCCGCGGTGCTGTGGCGGATCACTAAACTGGTGCTGCGCTATCGGCTTCGCTTTGCCATCGCGGTTGGTGCGACGGTCGCTGCTGCTATGTTTCAGCTTATGATTCCCCGCTTTCTTGGCGGCGCGGTGGATAGTGCGATGGGCCTGCTTACCGGCGGCGCGGTCGCGGCGGCGGCGGCGCGGGAGTCATTATTCGAGGCAGCATTGTTATTGCTGGGCGCCTCAATACTGCGCGGTGTCTTTACCTTGGCGCATAACTATGGCGGCGAGGCGATTGGGCACCTTATCGCCTATGACCTGCGCCTGGCCTTTTACCGCAAGCTGCAATCCCTCAGCTTTTCATTTCACGACCGAATTCACACCGGCGAACTTATCACCCGGGGCATGCTGGATCTGGAAGGCGTTCGGATGTTTGTCAACACCGGACTTTTGCGCCTTGTTCTGCTGATTATTTTGATCGGTGCCGGTGCCTATCTGCTGTTATCGACGGATCTGCTTTTGGGTCTGTTGAGCTTTTCCTTCGTACCTTTCGTGGCCTGGCGCTCGTCCACGGCACGGCTGCGTTTGCGGGCCCTGTGGCTGGCCTTGCAGGAACGCATGGGGGTCTTGGGACAGATCATGGACGAAAACCTGGCCGGTATTCGGGTGGTTCGCGCCTTTGGCGCGGAACCCTTTGAAATCGACAAATTCGACACGGCCTCGGACGATGCCATGACGATCGCGGACGAGCGTATCAAGACCCGGGCGGCCTCCACCTCGGTCATGACCTTCGCCTATTTCATTGCCATGGGCCTGGTCCTTTGGGTCGGTGGGATGCGGGTGCTAGAGGGCGCGATGACCGTCGGCGTGCTGACCATGTTTCTGACCTTCATCAACATCCTGCAACAGCCGGTGCGCCAGCTGGGCCTGCTGGTAAACTCCCTGGCGCGGGCCTCGACCTGCGGGGCGCGGTTGTTCAGCGTGCTTGATCTAGAACCGGAGATCAGCGACCGGGCAGGGGCCAAGACACTGGAGCCCACCATGGGAACAGTACGGTTCGAGGATGTCTCTTTCGCCTATGCCGGACCGGATGCCCCGCCAGTTCTGCACAATGTTTCGTTCTCCGTGGCGCGTGGGCAGACACTGGGCATCGTCGGCCCACCCGGCAGCGGCAAAACGACGATCGCGAATTTGCTGCCCCGTTATTACGACCCAAGCGAGGGCCGCATCACCATCGATGGCCAGGATCTGCGCGATGCAACCCTGGCCTCCCTGCGTCAGGTCGTGCGCGTGGTGCAACAGGATGCATTCCTGTTTACCGCCTCGTTGGAGAACAACATCGCCTATGGCGATCCCTGGGCCGATGACGGGATGATACAGGACGCCGCGTCGGCGGCGCAGATAGATGGCTTTGTCGCCGCCTTGCCCGAAGGTTATGGCACCTTGGTGGGCGAACGTGGCGTTTCGCTGTCGGGGGGCCAGAAACAGCGTGTCGCCATCGCCAGATCGGCCATGTTGCAGTCCAGTGTGTTGGTGCTGGACGATTCCACCGCCGCCATCGATGCCGAGACCGAGCAGCGCATTCGCGAGGCTTTGAAAGGCCATATGGAAAACTGCGCCACGATTATTATCTCTCACCGCCTTGGTGCCTTGCGCCACGCCGACGAGATTATCTTCCTCGAGGCGGGCAACGTCGTTGAACGGGGCAATCATGACAGCCTGCTGGCCCAGGGTGGCCGTTATGCCGCGCTCTTCGCGCTGCAAAGCCATGATGATGCCGGTGATGTTGGCGATGCTGACAATGCCGGGGCGGCGCAATGACCGTCATGCCCGAAAATGAAGGCTCCGGCAACGGCGCCGTGCGGCCGCCGCGAGCGGTGGTCGGCTCGCAAATCAGCCAGGACGAGGAAATGTTCGGCGCCGCCTTTGACGGCGGCGTCTTGCGGCGCTTTGTCACCTACGTCCGCCCCTACCGCAGCCGCATCCTTCTGGCGCTGTTCTCGGTGCTGGTTTTTACCGGCGCGCAGCTTGCTATTCCTTTGCTTATCCGCGTTTTGATCGACGAGGCCCTGGTTGTCGAGGGCGGCGATCAATCCCTGTTGCTGCTGGTCATGGCCGCCTTTGCTGTTGTTATCGTGATCAATTACGGCGCGAGTTACCTGCAGGACCGTCTGGTCGGGCTGACCGGCGAACATGTGATCTTCGATCTGCGCCGGGCCATGTTCGTACATTTGCAGCACGTCGCCCTGGCTTTCATGGACAAGACCGAGATCGGCCGCATGATGTCGCGGCTGCAGGGTGATGTGAATTCATTGCAGGAATTCCTGGAGAATTCGATCACCGCGATCGGCGACCTAGTGCTTCTCGTCGGCATCATCATTATCATGCTGGTGCTTGATTTTAAGCTGGGCGCATTGACCTTGTCAGTGGTGCCGACGCTGCTTGTAGTTCGTCTGATCTGGTTGCCCCGCGCCCGCGTCGCCTTCCGTGGCGCGCGGGAAAGCAACTCCAGCACCAACGGCGCCCTGGCCGAGGGCATCCACGCCGCGCGCACGGTGCAGGGCATGGGACGGGAAGACGTCAACTTTGCGCTGTACAGCGACCGGGCGCGGGAAACCCTGGCGGCGCATCTGCGTTCAGCCAAGTTCGCCCAGGCCATGATACCCATCGTCGATACGTTGACCGGCGCGGCCATGGGCATTGTCGTCGTGGTTGGCGGTGCCATGGTGCTGGATGACACCTTGGACATCGGCGTCATGGTCGCCTTTCTGTTTTATGTGCAGCGGTTTTTCGATCCCATTCGATCGCTGACCATCCAATACAGCGTGATGCAGCGCGCCATGGCATCGGGCCAGCGTATATTCGAAGTCCTGGAAGTGCCCTTGGCCATTGCCGATAAAGCGGGCGCGGCTGATCCCGAAACCGTGCAGGGCGATATCGCCTTCAACAATGTCACCTTTGGCTATGCCCGGAACCAACCGGTGTTGAAGGACATAAGTTTTACCGTCCAGCATGGCGAAACCGTTGCCCTGGTGGGACCCACCGGCTCGGGCAAGACCTCGATTACCTCGTTGCTGCATCGATTTTATGACGTTTGGGATGGTTCGGTGACCGTCGACGGACGCGATGTGCGAGACTATGCCAAGGCATCCCTGGGCCGGCATATCGCCATGGTCCTGCAGGATCCGTATTTGTTTACCGGTACGATTTTCGAGAATATTCAATACCGCACCCGCACGGCGGGCCGTGACGATATTGAACGCGCCGCCAGAACCGTCGGGGCGCATGACTTCATTGCCCGCCTGCCCGATGGCTACGATACCATGCTGGATCAGCAGGGCCGAAATCTATCGTTGGGGCAACGTCAGTTGCTCAGTTTTGCCCGCGCCCTGGTCGCGGATGCTAAAATTCTGATTTTGGATGAAGCGACGGCGAATATCGACAGCTATACCGAGCGGCAAATCCAGATCGCCCTGGCCCGGTTGCTCGAAGGCCGCACCGGCATTGTCATCGCCCATAGGCTGGCCACGGTTCGCGGCGCCGACCGTATCGTTGTCCTGCAGGAAGGACGCATCGTTGAAACCGGAACCCACGATGCGTTGATCGAGGCATCCGGCCTGTACGCGCGGCTATACGCGCTGAATTATGCCTCGTTCGATGATATTCCCGACGACGTGCTGCAACGGGTAACGGACGACAAGGCCCGGACATAAACATTCCTAAGCCAGCAGAAAATCCGCCAATTCGGTGAAGCCGTCGCCCGAGCGGTACTGGGTGATATAGGTTGGCTCGGCAGCAAGCTGGCCGGTGAACTCGCCGACATTGGCGACGCCTACGGAATGGGGAAAGAAGCCGAACATGGGTGCGTCGTTGGGCGAGTCGCCCGCGAAAACAATGCGCTTACGCTCGGCTTCAATATCAATGTTGAAACAATTTCGCATCAAGATCCGGGTCATGGACAGTTTGTCATAGCTGCCGAACCAGCCGTTGACGTGGATGGAGCTGACCTTGGCCGTGGCGCCGGCGGCTTCAAATATTGCAACGATGCGGTCCACGGCGGTGCCGGGCAGGGCGGGAATATCCTCGCAAAAGTCTATCGCCAGATCGGCTTCGCGGTAGGCTTGATCACCGGCGATGCCGGCGCCGGGCACCTCGGCCAGAATTTGCGCCTTCAGCGCATCAAGCCGCGTGCGGTCCGCCGCTCGTTCCGCTGTTGTTTTGGCGTAGTGGCGTTGCATGATATGGGCGTCATGGTCATAGCGGAAATAAAAGGCACCGTTCTCGCCCACGATACCGTCGATCGGCCACATGCGGGCCATATGATCGCACCAGCCCGCCGGCCGGCCGGTAACCGGGATCACCAGCAAGCCCGCATCGCGCAGCCGTTCCATGGCGCCATAGGCGGCGGCGGTCAGACGGCCATCGGTGGTCAGGGTATCGTCAATATCGCTTAGCAGGATCTTGATGCCGGCGCGGGCGGCAGTGGGCATTTTCCGTAGCGGTAGCATCGATCATCACCCCTGATTTTCGTTTTATCTAACATTTATTCCTACTGGAATTAGTATGCCAAGGAACACGTTGATATGACGAGCTCAAACGGAGTGCCGCAATGGCGATAGCTGAATCTTCCCTGCCCCTGATCATTGGTCACCGCGGTGCCTGCGGCCATGCGCCCGAGAACACCTTGGCGTCTTTCCGCGCGGCGGCGGACCTGGGCGTGGCCTGGGTCGAATTCGACGTCAAGCTGAGCGGGGACGACGAACTGATCATCCTGCATGACAATACGCTGGACCGGACGACGACGGGACAAGGGCTGGTGGCCGAACATACCCTGGCCGAGATCCAACGCCTTGATGCCGGGCTGTTCTTTGGCGAGGCGTTTCGGGGTGAAAAAGTACCGTCCCTGGATGAAACCCTCGCCACCCTGCGGGATTTGAGCATGGGGGCGGTGGTGGAAATCAAACCGTGCCCTGGGCGGGAGGCCGAGACGGGGCGGCGGGTTGCGCGGCATCTGGCGGCCCATTGGCCTGTCAGCCTGCCGCCGCCTTTGTTGTGCAGTTTCAAGCCGGAGTCTTTAGTGGCGGCAATGGCGGCGGTGCCGGATCTGGAACGCGCGCTTTTGCTTGATGTTGTCGCTGACAATTGGCTGCAAGGTGCCGAACAGGTCGGTGCGCGGGCCATCCATTGCGGTCATCGCCAACTTAGCGAAAGCCGCGGGGGGGAGGTCCTGGCGGCGGGTTATAATCTTCGCTGCTTCACCGTCAATGACGGCATCCGTGCGAAGACGCTTTTAGATTGGGGCGTACAGGGGATCATCACTGACTATCCGGAGCGGGTGCCCTAACTGTTTCAATATAGGCCGCGACGGCGGCGCGTTGTTCGGCGCTCATATGAATGCCAGCCTTGCTGCGCCGCCAAAGGATGTCGTCCGCCGTGCGGGCCCATTCGTGCGTGATCATATAATCGACCTCCCGCGCTGTTAGACCGGCGCCAAAGTCCTGGCCCATATCCAGCTGTTGGCGTGCTTCGCCGACGATGGCCGTAACCAATGAACCATGGCGCCGCGCCATGCCCGCCAGCATGGCGGGGTCAAGGTTCGGGTAACTGGCCGTCAGGTATTCCGCAAAGGCCTGCAGATCTTCGTTTTCGATATCGCCGCCGGGCAACGGCGTGCCCTCGGTCCAAGCCGTGCCCATACTTGGAAAGTAAGGCTTCAGCTCCGCCAAGGCTTCCTCGGCCAATTGCCGATAGGTGGTTATCTTGCCGCCAAAAACCGAAAGCAGGGGCGCCGTGCCTTCCCGGACATCCAGGTCGAGGACGTAATCCCGCGTCACGGCGGAGGGATCTTCCGCCTCGTCATCGAACAGGGGGCGCACGCCGGTATAGGACCAGACCACATCGGACGGTTGCACGCTCGCCTTGAAATAGCTGTTGACCACCTGGCATAAATAGGCGGTTTCCGCCGCCTCGATAGCCGCCTCCTCGGGCGCCCCGGACAATACGACATCCGTGGTGCCGATTAGGGAGAAGTCCCCCTCGAACGGCATGACGAAAACCACGCGGCGGTCCGTGTGCTGCAGGATATAGGCGTGGGCGCCCTCGAACAGACGGGGCGCCACGATATGGCTGCCCTTGACCAGGCGTACGCCTTCGGTGTCTTGCAGGGCCAGGGGGCCATGCAGTAGGCTTTCAACCCAGGGACCGGCGGCGTTGACCAAGGCCCGTGCCGCAACGGTGATCGTGCTGCCGTCGGCATGGTCATGCAACCGGGCCTGCCACAGACCGCCGTGCCGCCGGGCCTCCACCAGCTCCGTGCGGGTGCGGATGTCGGCGCCTCTCTCGGCGGCGGCCATGGCGTTGCAGACCACCAGGCGGGCATCGTCGACCCAGCAATCGGAATAGACGAAGCCCTTTGATAGCGCCGCTTGCAAGGGCGCACCCGTTGGGTCTTCGCGTAGGTTGACGCCATGGGAGTTGGGTAGCCTGGGGTGGCGGGCCAGATGGTCATAAAGGAACAGGCCGATGCGGATCATCCAGGCCGGACGCACTGTATTCATGTGCGGTAGGACGAACCGCAAGGGGTGGATGATATGCGGCGCCTTGGCCAACAGCACTTCGCGTTCCGCCAAGGCTTTCCGAACCAGGCCGAATTCGAAATGTTCCAAATAGCGCAGGCCGCCATGTACCAGTTTGCTGGAGGCCGAGGATGTGGCGCCGGCCAGATCGCCCTTTTCGCACAACAGCACGGACAAACCCCGGCCTGCCGCGTCAGCGGCGATGCCGGCGCCATTGATCCCGCCACCAACAACGAGAAGGTCCCATACAGGTTCGTTTGTAGTCATTTTCCTCGACGCTTGCCGTCCTGTCCTCGATGTCCCGTGGGATCATATCCCAGAGTTGGATTTTTGGAAGGCCGTCGAAGCCGTGACTGATGTGGCGTCTACTCAGCCGCCTCCGCCGCCACCTCGGGCGTTGGCAGTTTCCTCGGCAGGATCGTCACCGCGCAGAAGATCACGATGGCAGCGCCGGCCAGAATACGAAACAAGGTATCAAAGCCCCAGGTTTGATAGACAAAGGCGATAAACGGCAAGGATGTCGCCAGGGCGGTAAAGCTGACCACATAGCGGACGCCATAAATACGGGCCCGATAGGCGCCGCTGGCCGTCTTGCCGATCATATAATCATTGATCGGGATCTGGCCAAAGGCGCCAAGCATGAAGCACAAGGCCACGGCAAGCGCCATACCATCCCGCAGCCCCGGCATCGCCATGAAGAAGATCAGTTGGATGGTCGCGACCACCATGAAGACGTGGCGCGGACCGAAGCGGTCGAGCATGCTGCCGACCACCAGCTGCGCGATTGACGCCACCGCGAAGACGATGAAGGCCAGTGACCCAATCACTGTTGCCACGTCGCTTTGGCCGGCGCCGGCGACGTTTTGAATCCAGGCGGACAGCTCTGCCGCCAGGCCTTGCAGGCGCTCGTCGAATATCTTCGGCAGCGCGAATGTTGTGGCCTGGAATATCACGGATGATACGGCGGTCGTGAAAAACACGATTATCGAGACCCGCAACAACAATGAACGGTAGGAGGCGGAGGGCGGTGCGACACTGCCGGCGTCCGGCGCAATTGTTGCGGTTCGTTCGGCATGAATGCCGTCCCAGCGCAGCGCCATGTAGGCAAAGCCCAAGACAATGGAAACGCAGCCCGGGATGATAAACGCCATGCGCCAACTACCATGATCGATCAGGTAGCCGGCGATAAGCGCGGCGGAGGCGACGCCAAGATTGCCCCATACGCCATTAGCGGCTATGCGCATGCCCGTATTGCGCCACTTCGTGGTGACAATAGCCAGACCGACCGGATGATAGATGGCTGCGAACATGCCGATCACGAACAAGCCGATGCCGATCTGCAAGGGCGTTTCGGTGAAACCCGTGGCGATGGATGCCAGGCCGATGCCAATGAAGAACACGCACATCATGCCGTCGCGGGTCCATTTATCGGCAATCCAACCCGCCGGTAGCGAAAAAACGCCAAACGCGAAAAATCCCGGCGTCGCATAGGCGATCAGTTCGGCATAGCCAAGCCCCCATTCCCGATACAGCACCAGGGCCGCCACCGTCGCGAAAACCAAGGTGAACAAGTGGTCCATGAAATGGCCGATGTTCAGCAAAAAGAAATATGTTCGATCCCGGTCCATGAGTGCGCTTTCCCCATAACATTTGCGTCCGCCACCATTTGCGCTTGGCGTCCCGTGTCAATTTACGCTTGGCGTAAAGGCGATGTCATGCCAAATTTCGTCGCGTTTATGACAAAATGCACGATCAATCGAAAATGGGGACGCCATGACTGTCCATGATGAACGCAGCACGGACCCTCAGGATTATCAGGGCCTGCCCCAAGCGATCGGTTTGATGTCGAAAAGCTTCGCGGATGGCTTTGTCATACCGCTGCATGAACATGAGCGCGATCAACTGCTCTATGCAGCCGGCGGGATCATGCGCTTGCGGACCGAGGCGGAGGCCTGGATCGTGCCGCGGGACAGCGCGGTTTATATCCCTGCCGGAACCCACCATGCCGTCAGCATGCATGGTAATGTCGAAATGCGGACCTTGTATATCGATACGGCGGCGACGGACGCGCGCCGCCGTGACTTGTCCGTTGTCGCGGTGTCGCCTTTGTTGCGTGAATTGGTCCTGGCACTTAGCGAGGAACCAATGGTCTATGACCCGGACAGCCGGGGCGGCCTCATAGCGCAACTAATCGAGTTGGAAATCGGCCGGGCCCGTGAACTATCCCTCAAGGTCCCCTTGCCGAAGGATGCAAGGCTGCAACGGCTCTGCGCCGGACTGCTTGCCGATCCCTCGGACCGCAGGACCTTGGAAGCTTGGTCCGGCGTCGCGGGCGCCTCGGCCCGCACATTGGCCCGTTTGTTCGAGCGCGATTTGGGCATGAGTTTCAATCGATGGCGACAGCGCATCCGCTTTCACAATGCGCTCGAGGCGCTGTCGCGCGGCGTGCCTATTGCCCGTGTGGCGCAACAGCATGGCTATCGCAGCGCCTCCGCCTTCTCCGCCGCCTTTGGCAAGGTGATGGGCGTGCCGCCGTCCAGAATATCCGTGGAATAAAAAGACGCGGGGGCGGCCTTTGCAAAAGACCGCCCCCGCTAAAACCAGCTTTCGTTGGTAGGCTTACCAGGCTCCGTGTTTCTGGGCCTCGGCGCGGCCTACCACCATGTGATGGACTTCGTCCGGGCCATCGGCGAAACGCAGGTGGCGCTGGTGGTGGTACATATCGGGCAGCGGTGACCAATGGGAGATGCCCGTGGCACCGTGCATCTGCATGGCCTGATCTATGATCACGCAGACTTTTTCCGGCACCATGGCCTTGATGGCGGAGACGTAGACGCGGGCCTCCTTATTGCCCATGACATCCATGGCCTTGGCCGCCTGCAGCACCATCAGGCGCATGGCATCAATTTCGATGCGGGCGCGCGAGATGACTTCCAGGTTCTTGCCCAGTTTCAGGATCGTCTTGCCGAACGCCTCGCGGTCGCCGGCCCGCTTGACCATCAGCTCCAGCGCTTTTTCGGCCGAGCCGAGCGAGCGCATGCAGTGATGGATGCGGCCCGGGCCCAAACGGAGCTGCGAGATCTCGAAACCACGGCCTTCGCCCAGCAGCATGTTTTCTTCCGGTACGCGGACATCGTTGAAGCGGATATGCATATGGCCCTTGGGCGCATGATCCTGGCCGAACACCCTCATGCCCTCCACGATCTCGACACCGGGGGTGTCGATGGGCACCAGGATCTGCGACTGCTGCTTGGCGGGTGGGGCATCGGGAGAGGTCTTGACCATGGTGATCATGATCTTGCAACGGGGGTCGCCGGCGCCGGAAATATAATATTTCTCGCCGTTGATGACCCATTCGCCGTTTTTCAGCACCGCGCTGGTGGAAATGTTCTTCGCATCCGACGAGGCCACACCCGGCTCCGTCATGGCAAAAGCCGAGCGGATCTCGCCGTTCAGCAGTGGCGTCAGCCATTTATCCTTTTGCTCCGGCGTGCCCACGCGCTCCAGCACTTCCATATTGCCGGTATCGGGCGCGCTGCAATTCAGGGTTTCCGAGGCCAGGCTGTATTTGCCCAATTCGGCGGCGATATAGGCATAGTCCAGATTATTCAGGCCCTGGCCCGTTTCGGCATCGGGCAGGAAGAAGTTCCACAGCCCGGATTCCTTGGCTTTCGCCTTGGCGCCTTCGAGCAGTTCCGTCTGCCGGGGATGCCAAGTCCAGCGATCTTCTTTTTCGTCGTTTAGGGCAAAAAACTCCTCCGTGATCGGCGCCACGTTCTCGGTGATGTGCTTTTGCACCGCATACATCAATGGTCGCGATTCTTCTGACATCGCTAAATTAAATAACTCTTGGTCGGTTCCGGACATAATCGTTGGCCTCACTTATTACGGTTTCGCTGGCCGCGAACATGTGATTGTTGCCGGTTTTTGTCAATCTTCATCATGCCAACTGGCGCAATTGAACGGGGCATCTTCTCTGGAAACTTGCCCGACGCCATTTTCAACGATAGCCTATGGCCTCAAACCGCACGCTATAGATGCGGGAGTTTTAGACAGGTGTTGTTTCACGTAGACGGATGACCGTTCGGCGGGGCGCCGTCAGGAGGCTGTTATTTCGAAAATTGGGGAAGCCGGGGCGGTGGCGACCGAGCGAATGCGTGCGTCACGATTTGGCAAGCCTAGCCAGGAACTGATTGTCTTCGCCATCGCGGTGGCTTGTTTCATCTTTTTTGCCGTGGCACTAACGGGCTTTGCATCTCTGGGCAATGTCATCACCATGCTGCGCAGCATCGCTATTCTGGGCATTCTCAGCACTGGCATGGCGGTGGTGGTGATCGGCCGTGGCCTTGATCTGTCTCAGGTTTCGGTGATGGCCATATCAGCGGCCTGGGTCTTGACCCTGATGAACGGTGGCATGGGGCTGTATCCGGCGATGGCCTTGGGACTGATGTTTGCCTTGGCCATGGGCATTTTGAACGGCTGGGTGATTGCATTCATCGAAATTCCACCCTTGTTCGCCACCCTGGCCTCGGGCCTGGTTTGTTTCGGCGTGGGCCGTTGGTTGCTGATCGACGGCGTGCATGCCTATCCGCCCAAGGGGGCCGAGAATTTTCTGTTCTTCGGCCAGGGCCAGGTCTTTGGCATTCCCATGCCGATCATCATTTTTGTCATCGCCGCCCTGGCGGTGCATTGGATGTTAAGCCGAACCGTGGTGGGGCGTCATATCTTCGGCCTGGGTGACAATATGATGGCGGCCCGCCTGATGGGCGTGGCCGTGCGGCCGCTGATTATTTTTTCCTATGCCTTCTCCGCCTTTATCGCCTTCATCGCCGGCATCACCCTATCGGCGTCCGTTGCCTCCATGAACACCGAGGTGATCAATTCGACCCTGGTCTTTGACGTGCTGCTGGTCGTGGTGCTGGGAGGTATCAGCCTTAGCGGGGGCAGGGGCAGCATCGTCAGCGTCGTGGTCGGTGCCTGCCTGATCGGCATTCTGTTAAACGGCATGACTATTTTGAATATTAACAGCGATGCCCAGAACATCGCAAAAAGCGTCGTCCTGTTGGCCGCGATCGTGATCGACCGCCGCCTGCACCCCAAGGACGAGGAAACCGACAAGCAAGGGGATCACTAAGCAAGCAATCTAATTGCAGCAAAATAAGGGAGAGCTAGACATGACACATAAACTTCTCAGAGGCTTGGCCGTGGCGGCCATGGCCACAACGGTCGCGCTGGCCGCCGGCGGCGCGCTGGCGGCGGGCAAGATCAGCGGCAAGACAGAGCGCATGGTGCGCAGTGATTTCGTCAAATCAGTAACCGGCAAGACCGTGGCCTTTGTGCCGATCAGCTTGGGCCTGCCCCTGTCTGATTATTGGGATGCGGGCATACGCGATGCGGCGACGGAAATCGGCATGAAATACGTGGTCAAGGATCCGGCCTGGAACATGAACGCCATGTCGCAAGCGATTGCCGCGCTGATCTCGGAAAAGGTCGATTATCTGATCGTGCAGAATCCGGATGTTCAGGTCTTTGCCAAACAATTCCGCAAGGCGGAACAGAACGGCACACATGTTATTCAGCTGAACATGGCGTCGAACTACCGCTCGTCCGGCTTCGTTGGCGTTGACTGGGTCAGCCACGGCGAGGAAATCGGCGCGGACATCGTCAAGGAATGCGCTGGCAAGAGCGGCAAGGTCGCCATCGTACAGGGCGAATTGACCGCTGCCGCCAATGTCTGGTTCAACGTCGGCCTGATGAAGGCTTTCAAGGCGTCGGGCAAGATCAATGTGGTCAACGACCAGGCCGCGCAATGGGACGCCTCCAAGGCCCATGACATCACGGCGGCGGTGCTGCAACAGCATCCCGATCTGTGCGCGACGGTTGGCGTCTGGGGCATCATGATGATGGGTTCGGGTCAAGCCATCAAGGAAGCCGGCAAGACCGGCCAGGTGCTGGTCTATGGCTCGGGCAGTAATTCACGCCCGGTCTGCGATGCCCTGCAGGCGGGCACCCTGGACAAGCATTACAGCTATGACAGCTATCTCCAAGGCCGGGATGTGGTCAATGCCATTCAGGCCATGGCGCAGATGAAGGTGGAGCCGGGCGAGCGGCCGTTTGCCCTGTACACACCAATCCTGCGGCACGCCAAGGCAACCGTGATGCCGGGCGATTGCCGCGACCTGATGGGCAAGAAGAAGTAAGCCAAAACACTGCGTAACGGTCTCGGTGGGGGTGCTCTCCGCCGGGACCGTCGTTGTCCCAGAACAAACTACATCGCCGTCCAGGTAAGCACAGGCCCTTCATGTCCGTCATCACCGATACATATCTGAAGCTGCACGCGAAATGGTCTTTTCAGCGGACCCTGGCCGAATTGCTGGCCAAGCGATGGATGGAACCGGCGGTTCCTTTCATCATGATGTTGGGCGTTCTCACGTTCTGCGCCGTCGCCATTCCGAACTATCTTAGCCTGGATAACCTCGCCGAGACCTCCTCTCAGTTCGCGGAATTCGGCTTCGTCGTCCTCGCCATGACCGTGGTTCTGATTGTTGGTGGTATTGATCTGTCCGTGGGCGCCATATTCGCCATGGCGGATTTCATCGCTCTGATATTGTTCAATGTGTACGAGCTGCATATCGGCCTGGTGCTGGTCTTGGTATTGCTCTCCGGCGGCTTGATGGGGGCCTGCAATGGTTTCCTGATTGGCTATCTGAAGCTGGGCGCATTTTTGACCACCCTGGTCACCTTGATCATTTTTCGCGCCACCTTTGATTTGACCGCGCCGGTCTTCGCGGTGGATATCGCCACCGCCTACAATGAAAGCCCGGTATGGGAATTTTTGGGCGAGGGCACCCTGTGGGGTATTCCGGCCAACGTCTGTATCCTGATGGTCATCGCGGTGATTGGCCATGCGCTTCTCAGCCGTTCGCGGCCCGGCTGGCATATCGCGGCCATCGGCTCCAACCGCAAGGCGGCACGCCATGCGGGCATTCCCATTAACCGCACGATTTTCTGGACCTATGTGCTTTCGGGCATGCTCTGTTCCCTGGGCGGCTTGATGTATGCCGCGCGGCTGAACAGCTCGTCGTCGAACACCGGCGATGGTCTGGAGGTCATGGCCCTAACGGCGGCGGTGCTGGGCGGAGTCTCTCTGGCTGGGGGCAAGGGTTCGGTCGGGCGCGCTTTGATCGGGGCGACGACCATTCTGGTACTGATCAACGGCCTGGTCCGCCTGGGCGTTACGGGCGGGCCGACGTTTGCCCTGGAAGGCCTGATCATGCTGGTGGCCGTGGGCATTGATGTAAAATGGCTGAAGAACAAGAACAAGGCGATCTCGAAAATCTATGTTGTGCCGGCCTTCCTCGATCTGGGCGAGCTGCCGGACGCGACCGAAGATTCAGGCACCATCTATGCGCAGAACTCTACTCTGAACGATGCCCAGGCGATCGGCCTGGGGCAGGTGGATGGCCCCGAGGATATTATTCTGGATCGCGAGGGGCGGATCTATACAGGCACCCGGGAAGGCTGGATCATGCGCCTGTCCGGTGAGAACTTTGAACATTGCGAGGTTTTTGCTCGTATCGGCGGCCGCCCCCTGGGCTTGGCCTTTGACCGCGACGATAACCTGCTGGTCTGTATCGGCGGCATGGGCGTCTATGGCGTAAAGCCAGATGGCGAGGTCTTTAAAGTCACGGACGAAACCAACCGCACGCCTTGGAAAATCAACGATGACAGTCGTCTGCGCCTGGCCGACGATCTGGATATCGCGCCGGATGGCAAGATCTATTTCTCGGAAGCCACCATTCGCTATGAGATGCATTCCTGGGCCATGGATGGTCTGGAGGGCCGGGGCAATGGCCGCATCATCTGCCATGATCCCAAGACGGGACAGACCCGCACGCTGTTAAGGGATTTGATGTTCCCCAACGGGGTCTGCATGGCGAACGACGGTCAGTCGATCTTTTTCGCCCAGACCTGGGTCTGCAACATCATGCGCTATTGGATCGCCGGGCCCAAGAAGGGCACATTGGAGACGGTAATCGAACACCTGCCCGGCAACCCGGATAATATCAACCGCGCCTCTGATGGCAATTATTGGCTGGCCATGACCGGTATGCGCACGCCGGCCTTCGATCTGGCCATGCAGATGCCCGGTTTCCGCACCCGTATGGTCAAGCGGGTGCCGCCCGATGAATGGATCTATCCCAACATCAATAACGGCTGTGTCATCAAATTCACGGAGACAGGCGAAGTACTGTCCTCTTATTGGGACAAGGGCGGGGAAAGCCATCCCGCCATCACATCCATGCGCGAACATCGGGGTTATCTGTATTTGGGCGGCCTGATGAACAACCGTATTGGCCGGGTTAAACTGGCGGACGCGGACCCGGACTGGAATGGACCGGACGACTATTGGGGGCCAAGGACATGACGGCCCGCTGGCTGGAAATGGTCAAGGACGTGGTTTTCCCGGACCGCGAGACCCATGCCATTCCCATGATGGACGGCCCTTTGCGGCCCAACGGCGCTCTTGATGAATGCACAGTGCTGGGGGACAGCCCGCAGATGTCGCAGCCCGACGATCTGACCTTCACCTCGGACGGTACGTTATTGGCTTCCAGCGGCAACAAAGTGTTTCGCGCGGACGGTGAGGTGGCGGCGCAATTCGATGGCCTGGTGACCGGTATCGCCGCATTGGCGAACGGCGGTCTGGCGGCCTGTGTCGATGGTATCGGCGTGGTTCTCGACAATGGCCAGCGTCTGGAAAGCGTTGACGGTTCGCCATTGTCATGCCTGACAGCGGTGCTGGCGGGACCAGACAATGTGCTGTTCATTGCCCAGGGTTCCAGCAAGCACAACGCACCGGATTGGGTGCGGGATCTGATGGAGAAAAACGCTTCTGGCCGGGTGATCCGCTGGGATCTGAATACGGACACGGCGGAAACCCTGATAGATGACCTTGCTTACCCCTACGGTCTGGCCTTGGACCATGACGGCAAATCGTTGTTGGTCACGGAAAGCTGGAGCCATGTGCTGTTCAAGCTGCCCCTGAACGTACCAGCCGGCCAGGGCCGGCGCGAGATCGTCATTCCTAACATGCCCGGCTATCCCGCCCGCATTACCTCATCTGATGACGGCGGTTACTGGATGTGCCTGTTCGCCATGCGCACCGAGATGTTGGAATTCGTGCTGGAGGAAGATGCCTATCGCGAACAGATGATGAAGACGGTCGATCCGGCGTATTGGGTGCGTCCCACCTTGCGCGCGGACCGCCATTTCCTGGAGCCGCTGCAGGGCGGCGGCTTTCGGGTCCTTGGCATTATCAAGCCTTGGGCACCGCCGCGCAGCTATGGCCTGGTGGTGCAGTTGGACGAGGATTACGAGGTTGTGCGCAGCCTACACAGCCGGGCCGATGGCCGGCGTCACGGCGTTACCGGTATTGCGGCTTATGGCGGTCTGGTCGCCGCCGCCGTTAAGGGCGATGATAAAATCATCCGTATTGTTGAAGAGGGTCAATTATGAGTGCGGTAGCCGAGAACAGCAATACTGCGGCGCCCCAGATCCAACCGCTGATCAAGGTCATCGGCGCCACCAAGATCTATGGCGGCGTGCATGCCATCGAAGGCGTGGATTTTGATCTATACCCTGGCGAAATCCATGCCTTGGCTGGCGAGAACGGCGCCGGCAAATCGACCCTGTGCAAGGCCTTGTCGGGTACCATTGAATTGACCGCCGGCACCACGATGGTGGATGGGGTGAAGCGGCATTTCGCCAACCCGGGCGAAAGCCTGGCCGCCGGCATCGCCATGGTCTATCAGGAAACCTCGTTGGTGCCGTCCATGTCCGTGGCGCAGAATTTGCGCCTGGGCAAGGAAGATTTCATGAACCGCATGCGGGGCCTGTATATCGAGGGCCAGGTGATGCTGCAGACCCTCAACTTTCATGTTGATCCTGCCCTCTCAGTGGCCACGCTTGGCGCGGCGCAACGGCAGATGGTGGAGATTGCCCGCGCCGTCTATCACGATGCCCGGGTGATTATTTTCGACGAGCCGACCGCCACTCTGACGCCGGAAGAAAAACAACATTTCTTCGATCTGGTGCGGGATCTAAAGGCGCGCGGCGTATCAATTGTCTACGTCTCCCACGCGCTTGAAGAATCCTTGGAGATCTCCGACCGGATCACCGTGCTGCGCGATGGCAGGCACATCATCACGGCGCCGACGTCGGAGATGAACCGCGAAGATCTGGTGCGCCATATGGTGGGCCGGGACGAGGCGCAGAGCCACTATCATCATAGTGAGCATGTGAGTGAGGGCGGCAAGCGCAAGAAACGCCGCCGGGTGCTGACGGTGGAAAACGTCACCATGGGCAATATGGTCAAGAACATGAGCTTCTCGGCCTACGAAGGCGAGGTCGCGGTGATGGCCGGACTGGTCGGCTCCGGCCGTACGGAGATCGCCAAGATCATTTGCGGTGCCTACAAGCGCAACCTCTTTCATGGCGGACGCATCTTCCTGGACGGCAAGCCAATCCGCTACCGGGTGCCGAAGCAGGCCATCGATGACGGCATCGTCTATATTACCGAGGACCGCAAGGTTGAAGGTTTCCTGGAAACCATGTCCATCAAGGACAATATCTATCTTTCCTGGCTGGCCTCGAAACTAGGCCGTGGTTTTCTGGTTTCCAACGGTACGCGCAACCAGCTCGGTCCGGAAATGGCCAAGAAGCTGGAAGTGCGGGCGCCCTCGGTAGACGTCAAGGTCAATGAACTGTCGGGCGGCAACCAGCAAAAGGTGGTGGTCGGTAAATCCCTGGTGCAACGCCCCAAGGTGGTGATTTTCGACGAGCCGACCCGCGGCGTAGATGTCGGCTCAATCCCTGAAATCCATCAAATCATCCGTAATTTGGCCAATGAAGGCGTAACGGTGATCGTTATTTCCTCTTATCTGCCGGAGGTTCTGACCCTGGCAGACCGCATCCTGGTGGCACGCCAGGGCCGGGTGGTGGAGGAATTCGCCGGCGGCCAGGCAACGGAAGAAGAAATCATGTACGCCGCCGTTCATTAGCGTTCGGGCTATTTCGGCGTCTCAATCGAACAGTTTGTCGATGTCATCCTGCGACAGGCCTTGCCCATCCAGCTGTGGTCCGTGCAAGAGGTCTTCATCGGCGGATTTTTCCGGCTCGGCGGCAATCTCGATTTCGGCAAGCTTGTCCCTGCCCCAAATATCAACCAGCGCGTTGACCCGCTCCTCCACATAAGTGACGGATTTGACAACTTTGTTGACCCGCTGCCCCGTGATGTCCTGAAAGGCGCAAGCTTCAAAGACGGCATTGCCATTGGCGGTAAGCCGGTCCAGCGCGGCGATTTGTGCGGGATCGGTAATTGTTTCGCGCAATGCGTCGAGCAATTGTTCGTTGCTCTCCATGGCTTCCATGATGGTATTGGTGGCGGCACCCGTGGCCGCGACGACGGCCTCTAGCTGCTCGCCCATGCTCTCGAAACGGTCGTCGCCGTCGGTTGGCCGATCAATTGCCGCGATCTCCTGTCTGACGCGCTGAATATAGCGCATCAGGCCGTCTAGTTCCTGTCTCAAGCGATCCATCGACGCTTCCATATTGTTGCGGCCGCCAATTATTGGCGCGCCTAGTGTTGAGCCGCAGGCAATCAACTATCTACCGGTTACTGTAGTGTGCTCCGCTGCCATGCCGCAAGTACCTCGATCGCCGGCCGTCGTGCCCGGCCGGTCAGAATGCGCCAGAGTGACAGGCCGGCCACAAAATTTGCTTTCCCAACGATCCGAATTGACATTGCCTTAGAGACCAATTATTACTCTCGTATCGAAATTGATAATCGTTATCATTCGCAAAAAAAGTGTTATAAAAACCGAATGTTACCTAGTTCCGTAGGAGGAAATTCGAGTTATGACCGTGACGAGTAAAAGTAAATTGACCAAGGGCCTGATCTTTTCGATGGCGTTTGGTGCGGCCGCCCTGTCGGGTGGCGCCATGGCGTCGGCGGAGGAGGTGAACCTTTATTCTTCGCGCCAGCCATTCCTGATGAAACCGCTATTGCAGGCCTTCACCAGCGAGAGCGGCATCAAGGTCAACATGGTTTACCTAAAGAAAGGCATGCTGGAACGGCTCAAGTCAGAGGGCCGGAACAGTCCCGCTGATCTGATCCTGGTCTCCGATATCGGTAACCTGCACAATCATGACAAGGCCGGCTTGTTGCAGCCCGTGACATCCACCGGGCTGACCGCCAATATCCCCGCGCAATACCGCCATCCGGCAGGCAACTGGTTCGGTCTGACCGTGCGCGCCCGGGTCATCTACGCCTCAAAGGAGCGGGTCAAGCCCGGTGAGGTGAGCAGCTATGAGGACCTGGCCGATCCCAAGATGAAAGGCCGGGTCTGCATCCGTTCAGGCAAGCATGTCTACAATATCTCCCTGCTGGCCTCGATCATCGTCGCCAAGGGGACCGAGGCCGCCACCGCCTGGGCCAAGGGCGTCAAGGCCAATCTGGCGCGCAAGCCCCAAGGCAATGACCGGGCCCAGGTCAAGGCCGTGTTCCAGGGTGAATGCGACGTCGCAGTGGGCAATACCTATTACATGGGCAAGATGGCGACCAACAAGAAAGACCCGGTGCAAAAGGAATGGGCCAAATCGGTTAATATCATCTTCCCAAATCAGCAGGGCCGTGGTGCCCACGTCAATGTTTCGGGCGCCGCCGTGACCAAAAGCGCCAAGAACAAGGCCAACGCCATTCGGTTGATCGAGTTTCTAAGCGGAGATGCGGCGCAAAAAATCTACGCTGAAACGAACTTTGAATATCCGGTCAAGCCCGGCGTGGCCTTGCACCCCATGGTCGCCTCCTGGGGCGAATTCAAGGCCGACAAAGCCTATCTATCAAAGATCGCCAATGAGCGTTCGACGGCAACCAAGATGGTGGATCAGGTCGCCTTCAATAACTAGGGCAATTTTAAATTAGTCGATGTTGTTCGCACGGCTTAAGTAATTGCTTTAATTGCTCTACTCTTGAAGGGCCGAAGGCTGCGCCGAGGGTCAGGAATACGCGCGTTGGAGAGGTTGGCCGGTGCAATACACCGGCCAGCCTTTCGCCATGTGTAGGGAGTGGATGATGATATGGGCAAATGGAAGTGAACAGTTGGCAGCGTAAAATGCGGCAGCGGTAATGACATCCGAGCAGGCACAGATGAATGCACCGCGACCACGGCGGCGCGGCGGGCACTGGCTGGACGGCTGGACGGTCGCCACCATTGTCATTGCCGCCTTGGCCACGGTGCCGATTTTTGCCGTCATCTACCTGGCATTGACGCCCAGCGAAAATATCTGGCCACATTTGGTTTCGACCGTTCTGAGCGGTTATATCTCGACAACCCTGATCTTGATGGCGGGGGTGGGCCTGGGCACCCTGCTGATTGGCGTGGGCACGGCCTGGCTGGTTACCATGTGCCGCTTTCCCGGCCGCCGGCTGTTCGAATGGGGCATGCTGCTGCCCATGGCCATGCCGGCCTACATCATCGCCTATGTCTATACAGACATATTGGAGTACGCCGGCCCGGTGCAGGCAGCGCTGCGCGAGCTGTTCGGCTGGAGCGGCAAGCAGGAATACTGGTTTCCCGAAATCCGCTCGCTGGGCGGTGCCATCGCGATGATGACCCTGGTGCTGTACCCTTATGTCTATCTGCTGGCGCGGGCCTCGTTCCTGGAGCAATCGGTCGGTGTGTTCGAGGCTTCCCGCTCTCTGGGCCGGGGGCCGTGGCGCAGTTTTTTCAGCGTGGCGCTGCCCTTGGCCCGGCCCGGTATCGTGATCGGTCTGTCCCTGGTCTTGATGGAAACCTTGAACGATTTCGGCACCGTGGACTTCTTTGCGGTGAATACGTTTTCCCTGGGCATTTTCGATGTCTGGATGAATATGAACAACGTTTCGGGCGCGGCGCAACTGGCCACGGTGATGCTGTTGTTCGTCGCCTTTCTGGTGTTTTCCGAACGCTACGCCCGGCGCCGGCAGCGCTTTCACAATACCTCCTCGAAATTCCAGGCTCTGCCCGGCTTTCAACTTGTTGGCGGCCGGGGGCTGGCGGCCACCATCGCCTGCCTCGCTCCGGTCTTGCTGGGCTTCGTCCTGCCGACCCTGGTCCTGCTGCGCTATGCGCATCAGCATTTTGACCCGGAATTGAGCCGGGAGATTCTCGGCCATGCCCTCAACAGCGTGAAATTGTCGGTGCTGGCGGGCACGATCGCGGTTCTGGTTGCGATCATCATGGCCTATAGCGCCCGCATCAAGGGCGGCAAGGTCTTGATGGTGGCCAACCGGGTCGCGGCCATGGGTTATGCCGTGCCCGGTGCCGTACTGGCGGTGGGGGTAATGATCGTGTTGGGCAATCTGGACAATGGCATTGATGGCATCGCGCGGGAAAATTTTGGCTTTTCCACCGGCTTGATTTTTTCCGGCACCATCGCCGCCGTGACCTTTGGTTATTTGGTGCGCTTTCTCGCACTCTCGCTTGGTACGGTGGAGGCCAGCCTGGGCAAGGTCACGCCCAGCATGGACGGGGCCTCGCGCAGTCTGGGCCGCGGCGCTTTCGCCACCATGCAGTTCGTGCATCTTCCTCTGATCAAGGGCGGCGTGCTGACGGCGGTGATGCTGGTGTTCGTCGATTGTATGAAGGAACTGCCCATGACGGTGATCCTGCAGCCCTTTAATTTCCAGACCCTGGCGACCTTCGTACATCAATATGCTTCGGACGAGCAGCTGGGCGACGCGGCCCTGGCGGCACTCTCGATCGTTGGCGTCGGCGTGGTGCCGGTTATCCTGCTCAGCCTTACCATTGCCAAATCGCGGCCCGGCCACAAAGGAGGAGAATAGTATCATGGAAGGACTTCACATGGTCGGTATCCACCATGCCTATGGTACGACCAAGGTGCTCAATAATATCTCCCTGACGGTGCCGGCGGGCGAGTTGGTCTGCCTATTGGGGCCATCGGGTTGCGGCAAGACAACGCTGTTGCGTATCGCCGCCGGTCTTGAACAGTTGCAGGCCGGCAGTGTGACCATTGATGAAACGGTGATCGCGGAAGGTGCGGCGCAGTTGCCGCCCGAAGAGCGGCGCATCGGCTTTATGTTCCAGGATTATGCCCTGTTTCCCCATCTTTCGGTGCTGGACAATGTGATCTTTGGACTGTTTCGCCAGGACAGGCGTACGGCGCGGGCCCGTGCCATGGAGATGCTGGATCAGGTCGGCATGGTACAGCATGCTGAAAAATATCCCCACATGCTGTCGGGCGGTCAGCAGCAACGCGTGGCCCTGGCCAGGGCCCTGGCGCCCGAACCCCGCCTGGTGTTGCTGGATGAACCATTCTCGGATCTGGACACCAACATGCGCGCCAGGATTCGTCAGCAGACTCTAACGGTATTGAAACAGAATAACGTCGCCACCCTGATGGTCACCCATGATCCGAAAGAAGCCATGTTCATGGCCGACCGCATCAAGGTGCTGGGTGATCAGGGCCGTATCCTGCAATCGGGCAGGCCGGCGGATATCTATTACAAGCCGACGGATGAATATGTGGCGCGGTTGTTCGGGCCCATGAATATGATTGACGGCGTGGTCGAACAGGGCGGCCTGAAATCGTCCTTTGGCACCCTGGCGCTTGAAGATCCCACGGTAGTGGAAGGCGCCGCCGTTCGGGTGCTGATCCGTCCCGAAGGCATCATTTTGAGCAAAGGGGACGATGATGGCGGCGCCCCGGTGGAGATACTTTCGGCGCATCTGCTGGGCGACTCTTCGATCGTGCGGTTCAAAGTACGCAGTGGCATCAACAGCGGCAGCGAGTTCCACTTGCGTATGCCCGGCGCTTTCGATCTGACCGAAATAGGACAGATCTGGGCCCGCGTGGACCCGCGCCACGCTTTCCAGTATCCTCAAAACCAATAAACCAATAGGAGATATTGGTATGGTGGAAATAACGCGATCATTCGAGATTGAAGTGGAGATGATTGATAACGATCACCGCCGTTTGGTCGAAATCATCAACGAGATAACCCAGGCTATTGACGACGACCGGCCAGAGGAATGCGCCCGCCTGGTGCCTGATTTCGTAACATTCTCCAAGCAGCATTTCGCCCGGGAAGAAGCATTGTTGGAAAAAAACGGCTATCCCCAGGTCGACAAACACCGCAAGCACCACGCCTCGCTTGATGACAAGATGAAGACCATGGAGGCCTTGGCCCTGAATGTGGTCGACAGTCCGGCGGCACGGGATGCCTTGCGCAAGGAGCTGGTCTTTTTCATGATGGACGATGTGATCAATGAAGACATGGATTTCAAGAGTTTCCTTGTTCAGGCGACCTCGAAGGGCAATGAAACCACGGACGGATAGGCAACCAAACAGTCGCTCGGAAACGCGCTAGAGATCCGGCATTCGCTCAGCGATATCGTCAAACCAGGGCGACAAATCCGCCAACAGGCTGCTGGCGGCGGACCAGCGGGCGGCGCGGCGGGCCACTTTGGTCGCTTCCGACAGCGTAACGCCAATCTTATCACCAGCCAGGCAGTAATCACGCTCCCACCAATCGTCATCGATTTTGTGGGAGAGGATCAGCGATAGCCGTACGCACATATGCAGGGTGCCGAAAATCATCAGATAATCACGTGCCGAAGCGCCGTCGTCACCCCTGGTCTCGGCGCTGAATTTGTCCAGGTATTCATCAAGCAGCGCCGCCTCGAACGAAGGCTCATTCGGCGACCACTCATCACCCAGCAGCCAGGCCAAATCATCCAGGGCCGCGCGGCAGCCACAATGCTCCCAGTCAAACCAGCCGATAGAGCCGTCGGAACAGACGGCGGCATTGCCGGGTCGGGCGTCCCATTTAATGAAGGCCGGCCGGGTGATGGCTAGACGCGCGATGATCGCGTCCACTGGTAGTTCGGGTACCGGTATCTGCAAATGTTCGCCGATGCGTTCGGGCATGCCGACCAGTGTTTGCAGCCAGGATGGTTTTGTCCCGATAACGACGACGCGCTTCTCCAGGCCGGCTCGCCGTCCAGCCTGGTGAATGGCAAGCAGGCTTTCCATGGCAGCCCGCAGTAAGGCGTCGCTTTGCTCCCGCGTCGCCGTATCAAGCGCTTCCGAGAGGCGCACATCGCCCAAATATTCCTGGACGATCCAATGGCCTTTGGCGGCGATGACGGCGGGTACCGGCGCGTTCTGACCTTTGAGTTCCCGAAGCACCTCGGCCTCCAGGACGGCGCGCTTTTCTTGCCGGCGCCGGGTGATGACGAACTTTTCGTTGGATTCCGTGACAACGACGGCTGATTTTCGCTGGCTGCCGCCCGGGAACAGGAACCGTACGGCGCGCTGTCCCGTCAGTTCATGCAAGGCATCGTTCAGGCGATCGAACCTCTCGCCATCTTCAAGGTCATTGGACTGCTTGGTATTTTCCGTCATTCGCCCCTCGATGCCGTCGGCTGCACCAACTCATCCGGTATCCTTACGGCAAGGCCCAGGTCCCTGCCGTCCTTACGCTGGACCGCCACGTGAATGCCGAAAATACGCAGGCCGCCCGCAACACGCATCAGCACCGGCGAACCGGAATCGCCGAATGTAGCATCGCAATTGTGCAACAGCAGCGTCCCGCTTTTCGTTCGGCGCCGGCCAACCAATTGGCAGGCATCGACCACGGTCAGCATGTGGGCGCGGTCGCTGCTGTAGCCTGCTTGCAGTAATTCCCCACCCTCACGCAAGGCAGCCAGATCCGCCGCCTGTGCAAGGGCAATGGGCCGCAAATTGGCAATGCCGGTCATCGGCGCAACCAGCGTCAGGACCGCCCAGTCCGTCGCTGGATCGATTGGCCGCCCCTGGTTGTCCACCGTAATAACCGGGGAAAGGCGAACAGCGCGAACTTTGCCATGGACGAGATATTCGCCACGGCTGTAGCCGGCCAGAAAATGCAGCGCATCGGCACCAAGCCAGCGCCGGGTCCGTTTGTTCCAGAGGCAGTGGGCCGCGGTAAGAACCTGCGCTGGCGCGATCAGGGTGCCGGAGCAGAAGCCGCCGGTGCGCCGGTTGACCCGGCCGACGGCGGTCCACGGCGGCGCGGGCCGCTGCACGGGCCGGCGCTGATCCTGGGGCGAAATGCCCAATAGCCGATAACGTTTGACCGCCTTGCCATCTGCCGCGCCATTCGCCGCAGCGGTGCCGGCGAATGCTGTCGTCGCCAGCAGAGCGGAAAACATCAATGTCAGTGTCAGGAGGAGCATCGGTGCCACGGCCAGCACATCCGGTGGCGGTACTGGTCGCGCTCCTGATGGCGATGCCGGTGGCGCTCCTGGTGGCGATGTTGGCGCCGGGGTCATCAGGATTCGCGCATGGCCCGGCGCAGCGTACTCAACAGTGGCTCCAACAAATAGTCGAACATGGTGCGTGCGCCGGTGCGGATCATAACCTCGGCCGGCATGCCAGGCTGCATCTCATATTCGCCCAATTTGCCGATTTCCTCGTCATTGATCTTGATCTGCGCCACGTAATAAGGCTCGCCGGTACGCTCATCAACCAGGCTGTCGGCGGACACCGTTACGACGGTGCCCTCCATGGCCGGCAGATCCCGTTGATTGAAGGCGGTAACCCGCACTTGTGCGCCCTGACCGGCTTGCACCACGTCGATATCATCGGGCTGCACCCGTGCCTCGATCACCAGATGGCCGCCAATGGGTACCAGATCGAGCACGCTTTCGCCCGGTTGGATGACCCCGCCCGCGGTGTGAAAGCGCAGACCGACGACGACACCGTCCACCGGTGCCGTCAGCTCGGTGCGGCGCAAAACATCTTTTGCCGCGCGCTTTTGTTGCTGCAGGTCGAATAACTCACTTTCGACCTCGCTTAACTCCGTCACGGCTTCGTTCAGAATGCGGTTTCGCAATTCGATGATGCGTTGTTCGATCTCTGATACAGCGGAGCCGGCACGTGCTACCGAGGCCCGGTTTTTTGCACGGTAACCGCGGATCTCGGCCCGCTGCCGTTTTAGTGTGAGCAGGCGTTCAAGCGGCGTCAGGCCCTTCGCGAACAGCTTTTCCAGGCCCTCGATTTCCCTATTGATCAGATCAATCTGTTCGTCCTGAGCCGCGATCTCGTCCTTCAGCCCTTTTACCTCGTCGCCGCTCTGGGCGATACGCTGGCGCAGGATTTCGGTTTCGCCCGCCAGTGAAGCCTGCCGCACGTCAAAGACACCGATTTGGGCGGCGATCGCGGCGGCGACCGAGGCTTCGCCTACGCGTCCTTGAAGGAAAGGCGGAATTTGGACTTTCGCCAGGCTGTCGCGTTCCGCCCGCAGCCGGGCGGCAAGTGCTGCGCGGGCCACATGCCGGCCGTCCAGCAGTTCTAGCTGCGCCCTGGCCTGGGTATCGTCAAGACGAAGCAACACCGCGCCGGCCTTGACCAGAAGCCCTTCCCTGACCAGCAACAGGTCCACGATGCCGCCTTCCAGATGCTGCACCGTCTTGCGTTCACCCTCGACCTTGACGGAGCCGGAGGCGACGGCGGCGCTATCCAGCGGGGCCCAGACCGCCCAACTGCCAAAGGCACCGAAAAAGGCCAGGAATACCACCACCCCGGCAGTGACAACGCCGTTCAGGCGCAGCCGCCTGGATTCCGTTTCCGGCGGCTCGTATTTGGGTAAAATGACCGCCGGCGGCGCGATCTCCTTGCGGGCAACGACGGCTGTTTCGTTCATGCCGGCTGCCCCGGTGCGTCGGCGCCTGCGGTCACTTTCGGCACTGCCGTCCGCGATCCCGTCAAGCGTTCCAGTACCTCTTCGCGCGGCCCGAACATTTCCACACGGCCGCCGCGCAAGACCAGAATTTTATCCACATGGTCCAATGCGCGCGGCCGATGCGCGATCATGACCAGAGTGCGGCCGGCTTCCTTCAGCGTAGCGAGGGCCCGGAACAAAGCCTCCTCGCCATCGTTGTCGAGGCTGGAATTCGGTTCGTCCAGGACCAGAAACGACGGATCGCCAAACAGCGCCCGGGCCAGGGCAACGCGCTGGCGCTGACCGCCGGAAAGCACGGCGCCGCCTTCGCCGATATCCGTCTCATAGCCGTTCGGCAGGCCCTTCACTAGGTCATGCACCCCGGCCAGTTCGGCGGCGCGGATCACTTCTTGGCTAACCTCTTCGTTTTCGAGTTCATGAAAGCGGGCGATGTTGTCCTTTACCGCACCGGCGAACAATTCCACGTCCTGGGGCAGATAACCCACATTGGCGCCCCGGTCTTCCGGCGCCCAGCGCGCCACGTCCATGCCGTCCAGGGTCACCCGGCCGCTGCTGGGCGCCCAGGCGCCTACCAGAACGCGGGCCAGCGAGGTCTTGCCGGCACCGGACGGGCCGATCAGCCCCAACGACTCGCCCGCCGCCAGTTTGAAGGAGACATCCTTTAAAATGGGCTCCTGCACGCCGGGGATCACCACGGAGACACCATCGACGATGACATCGCCCTTGGGCCGGGGCAGGGGCAGGGAAACGCCCATATCGGGCGCCGCCGCGGCTGCTGCCTTGACCCGGCCATAGGCGGCCTTGGCCGAAACAATGGTGCGCCAGGTGCTGTCAACGCCGGAGTAACTTTAGACCAGCATGGCGGAGTAACTTTAGACCTCCTTGGTTGATGCGAGGCGCGGCGTTTCGGGTTGTCCCGGCAGTCCATAGGAGGGACCCGCGCTGCTTCGTGTAGCGCCTTGCGTTACGCGGAGCGGAGCAGCGTGGGAGGTCCCTGTGGACCCGCCGGGTCAACCATGATCTCGGCGGTTATTCAGGCGTTTTTGGGGATTTCCGCCGTTTTCGGCTTTGGTTGAGGCGATAGCTTTCGCCGTTCATTTCCAGAATATGGACATGGTGGGTGAGACGGTCCAGCAAGGCCCCGGTCAGACGTTCCGAGCCGAATATCTCGGTCCATTCATCGAATGGCAGGTTGGAAGTCACCATGATCGAGCCGCGCTCGTAACGCTGGCTGAAGACCTCGAATAAAAGTTCGGCGCCGGTTTTTGAGAGCGGCACGAAGCCAAGCTCGTCGATGATCAGCAGCTTGTATTTCGCCAACTGCTTCTGCAGACGTAGCAGGCGCTTCTCATCCCTGGCCTCTATCAACTCATGCACCAGGGCGGCGGCCGTGATGAAGCCCACGGAGAGCCCCTTTTGGCAGGCCGCCAGACCGATGCCGAGGGCAATATGGGTCTTGCCGGTGCCCGAGTTACCGAGCGCGATAACGTTGTCATTGCGATCGATGTATTCACTGCGAGCCAGTTCCAGAACCAGCATCTTGTTGAGCGAGGGAATAGCCTTGAAGTCGAAGCTGTCGAGGCTCTTGACGGCGGGGAACTTGGCCTGCCTGATCCGCCGTTCGATCATCCGACGTTCGCGGTCTATCAGTTCCAGTTCGGTGAGGCGGACGAGATAACGGACATGATCATCGCCCTCGGCGGCGCATTGGCGGGCCAGCTTATCGTACTCACGCAGGAAGGTTGGCAGCTTCAGGGTCTTGAGCTGATGGGCCAACAATACCTGGGGCGTATTGCTCATGACGCGGTGCCATCCAACAAGCTCAAGTAACTCGACGCTGCCGTGGTCGCCACCCGCGCTCTTGGCAGATAGGGATAGATATCCAGATCGAGTTTGGGCGGCCGGCGCTCGATGCGACACAGCAGCAGGTGTTTGACGGCATCGTAGCCGATCGCGCCCAGGCGCAACGCATCCCTGACAGCCCCGTGGAGTTCCCTCAGATCAAATGTCTCCAGAAGCCGCAGGACTTGCACGTATTCCCGCTTGCCGGCCTTGCCCATGCGGGCCTCCAGAAGCCGGCGCAGAGTTGCGAACGCCTCCGGTAGATCCCAGCCGATCAGTGGTGCTGCCTGATCCAGCGCACCGATCTTCTGCTCCAGCAAGGGCAGATAGTGTATCGGATCAAAGACCAGGTCCGCCCGGTCGTAGGAACGAGGGTGCCGGGCAATGATCTCAGAACCGCAGCCGATAACCACCTCATGAACATAGCCTCGGACCCAGACCTCCTGGTGGCCATAAGCTACGGGAACCGAGTAATCATTCGTCCGGTAGCGCACCAGGGACCGGGAATTGGCCCGTGTGCCCAGCTTGTCGCAGGCATCGAACGGCGCCGGTGGCAACGGCATGAATGCCTCAAGATCATCCTTGAGGCGCTCGCCGATCGTCTCGCGATGGCCGCGCAGGACATCGACCTGGCGTTTACAGCATTGCGCCTCCAGGTAGGCATTGAAGGCGTCCCAGCTCTCGAACCGAGGCGGGGGAGACATGAAGTTCCGTCGGGCGTAACCAACCAAGCCTTCCACCTTGCCCTTATCATTGCCCTTACCCGGGCGGCCATAACGATCCTCGAAGAGATAATGGGATTGCAGTCCACTGAACGACCGGGTCCGTTGCCGTGTGCCATCCGGCAGAATGCGTGCGACCAGGCTCCGGTCATTGTCATACAGGATCGATTGTGGGACCCCGCCGAAGAAGGCGAAGGCCCTATTGTGGCCATCCAGCCAGGCTTCCGTCGTCGCCGCAGGGTAGGCCACGACGAAGCAGGCATCGCTGTGGGGAATATCCATGACGAAAAAATGCGCCCGCCACTTAACGCCAGCGATGATCACATCCGCTTCGCCAAAATCCGCCTGGGCATGGCCAGGGGGATGTGACAGCGGCACGAACATCTCGCGACGCCGGCGTCGATGCTCCCGAACGTAGTCCTTCACGATCGTGTAGCCGCCATCGAACCCGTGCTCTTCACGCAATCGCGCCAAAATCCGCTTCGCCGTGTGGTGCTGTTTGCGATGGTTCTCACGATCCTCATTCAGATACCCATCGATGATACCAACATAAGGATCCAGCTTTGGGCGCGCCGGTGTCTTCTTGCGGCGATATCCTGGCGGTTCCGAATGCCGAAGCATCTTCCTCACCGTCTCTCGAGCTATACCAAACCGCCTGGCGGCCTCTCGCTCGCTCAAGCCTTCAACATGACACGCCAGCCGTACGCGTAGATAAAGATCCACCGAATACATCCCCCTACCTTCCATCCACAAAAGGTTGGAAGGTTACAGGTGGCAGAGTTTAAATCCGCCAGCAGCGGGGTATCCGCCGCTTCAGTGGTCTAGTGTGTCACCGCCGCATACA
>Ga0233430_1000685_pt1 | contig 57752 bp, 33 predicted proteins | sample SI_118_April2016_2_FD_179883 | JGI IMG/M metagenome (GOLD analysis project Ga0233430, IMG submission 179883) | Seawater microbial communities from Saanich Inlet, British Columbia, Canada - SI_118_April2016_150_MG | ecosystem: Environmental > Aquatic > Marine > Inlet | place: Canada: British... | reverse complement strand
AAGTGATACCGGCCTGCACCACCTGTCTGTGCCGGAGCCACTCCTTACACCGCATCACCACGATACCGCGCAACCAGCCGCCGAACTTTTCCGGCTCGCGCAGTTGGCCCAGCTTGCAATATGCTGTAATGAAGGCATCCTGGACCACGTCCTCCGCCTCGTGGATATCGCGCACGTATCCCAGCGCTACGGCGTACGCCGCATTCTGATAATGGCGCACCAGCGGTGTGAATGCCTCAGTTTCTCCCTGGCGGCACCGCGCCACCAGCGCCGCCTGTCCCGGCAGTGCAGCAGACATAGTGAACTCCCGACAAATCGCTCCGTTCAACCCTCAACAGATAAGATGCGCGAAGATGGGACAAAGGAAAAAAAGATTCGATAAAAATATCCGCCTCGCGGAATATTTCCTCAATCTTCCCCAATAGCAACGAAACGCCTTTCGCAGTTCCGGTCAAAACCGTTTATTTCCATGGAACTTCTCTGCGGCGCAAGGAGTTATCTGATCATCGAAACGCGCCACAGCCCATGCTGTGATTATCGAATCCTCCTGACAATCGAGATCAAAGCCCCATGGAAGAACACACACCCGACGTCCTCGCCTACCTCGGCCGCATCTACGACCGGGATTCCCGGACCCACGCCTGCAGGGCGAATTCCCCCGAGGAGTTCGCAACCTGGCAGCGCGATGCTCGTCCCGCCCTGCGCAACCTGATCGGCCTCGATCAAATAGAAGAATCCCTCGGCGAACACACACCTGACGTCGAACTGGGTGATTCCACAGATATGGGCGACTACACCCGCCAGTCCGGCGTCCTCCACAGCGAGCCCAATGTCCAGGTCCCCTTCTGGCTCCTCCACCCCAAAACCGCCGGCCCTTACCCCCTGGGCCTGTTCCCACACGGTCACGAAGAACGCGGCATGGACACCTACGTCGATATCTACCCCGACGAAGCGAAGCGCCAGAAAATACAGAACGAAGATCGCGACGTCGCCGTCCAGGCCGTCCGCCGCGGCTACGTCGCCATCGCCCCGACCACCCGTGGCTTCGCGCCGACCAATATCCCCGACATAAACGACCGCCACGGGGGCCGTCACTGTCGCAGCCAGCTCCTCCACTGCCTGCTAGGCGGCCGCACCGCCATTGGCGAGCGCGTCTGGGATCTGGAGCGGCTGCTCGACTGGGCGCTCTCCTCTCTCGACATCAACGCCGGCCGCGTCCTGATGATGGGCAACTCCGGAGGAGGTGTCGCCACCCTCTACGCCTCCGCCTGCGACATCCGCGTCACCACGGCCGTGCCCAGCTGTTCCTTCTGCACCTTCATCGGCCGGAACGGCCTGGTTCACCACTGCGACTGCAACGCCGTGCCCGGCATCCTCCGCTTCGGCGATTTCTACGATGTCGCCGGGCTCATCGCCCCCCGTCCCCTGCTCACCGTCAACGGCAACCGGGATACCCTCTTCCCTCTCTCCGAGGTCGACCGGGCGGTCGAGGGCGTCCGCAAGGTCTACCAGTCAGCGGGGACTCCCGAATACTACGTGCATCAGTACGGCGACGGCGGCCACCGCTTTTACTCCGATCTTATGTGGCCGTTTATAGATCGACATCTCGTCGGCCGACAGATATCGGCCGAATCATGAGTATATCCTGATTCCTTTCCCCCGTACCCAGGAGACACTACATGTCTGAATCTCCCCCACAGGTCCATCCCTACATGACCTGGTTTGAAGTCGATGAGGCCGCCATCCACCGCGTCCTCTCCGAGGCGATGTCGCGCGGTGCCGACTTCGCCGATCTCTACTTCCAGCATTCGCAGAGCACCTCGCTCTCACTGGAGGACGGCATCGTCAATCGCGCCAACACCGGTGTCGATCGGGGCGTCGGCATCCGCGCCGTCATCGGCGATCAGGTCGGCTATGCCTTCAGCGAAAACCTGGGCATCGACGCCATGCTCGTGGCCGCCCGTACCGCCGCCACCATCGCCGACAGCGGTGCCAAACTGCCCCCCCAGGAGATCCATCTCATCGACTCGCCCGACTACTATCCGACCGCTCGCGTCTGGGAAGAGGTCGACACTACCGAACGCCTGCCTCTGTTACAGAAGACCGAAAGCGCCGCTCGCGCCCTCGAGGAATCGATCGAAAAGGTGAGCGTCCACTGGTCCGACAGCGACGAACGCGTGCTCATAGCCACCAGCGACGGCAGACTGTGCGCCGACCGCCGCCCCATGGCCATCCTCAGCTGTCAGATCACCGCCGCCAAAAACGGTGTCCACCAGAGCAACTTCGCCAGCTATGCCCGCCGCGACGGCATCGAAACCTTCGATGACGAACGCATCCAGGCGATCTGTCGCGAGGCGGTGGACCGGACCATGCTTCTCTTCGAGGCGCAGCGCCCCCCCGCCGGCGAACTCCCCGTGGTCCTGGCCGCCGGCGCCTCCGGCATCCTCCTGCACGAGGCGATCGGCCACGGTTTGGAGGCCGACTTCAACCGCAAGGGGACCTCCATCTACTCCACCCTGATGGATCAGCAGGTAGCGCCCGACTTCGTCACCATGGTCGACGACGCCACCATCCCCAACGACCGCGGCTCTCTCAACGTCGACGACGAGGGCAGCCCCACCGAGCGCACCGTGCTCATCGAAGACGGCGTGCTGCGCTCCTACCTGCACGACCGCATCTCCGCCAACCACTACGGCATCCCCTCCACCGGCTCCGGCCGCCGCCAGACCTTCCGCCACGTGCCCATGCCGCGCATGCGCTCCACCTACATGCTCGGGGGACCGCACACCCGCGACGAGATCATCGCCGCCGTGGACAGGGGAATCATCGCCGAGACCTTCACCAACGGCCAGGTGCAGATCGGCGCCGGCGACTTCACATTCTACATTAAAAACGGCTGGCTGATCGAGGGCGGCAAAGTCACCGCTCCGATCAAGGATGTCAACATCATCGGCAACGGCCCCGATGCCCTGCGCGACGTGCAGATGGCCGCCGACGACATGGAGATCGACATGGCCAGCTGGACCTGTGGCAAGAACGGCCAGGGTGCGCCTGTGTCGCAGGGACTTCCCACCGTGCTGGTCAAGAGCCTGACCGTAGGAGGCGTAAATGACTGAGGATCTGAAGAAACGAGCCGCTGAAGGACTGCAGATGGCCCTCGCAGCCGGCGCCGACGATGCCGTCGCACACGTCGGCGACAGCAGGGAAACCGAATTCACCTACCGCGACGGCAAACTCGAAGAGGTGCAGCAGAGCACCAGCAGTGGCCTGAGTCTGCAGCTCTACGTGGACGGCCGCTACTCCACCCATGGCACGACCGATTTGCGTCCCGAGCAGGTGCGTCGCTTCGTCGAGGAGGCCGTCGCCCTGACCCGACACCTGGAACCCGACCCGCACCGCGTCATCCCCGATCCCGCCCTCTACACCGGGCGCCCCGACGCCGATCTGGATCAGGTCGACCCGTCCGTCGACGAAGTCCAGCGCGACACCTGTCTCGACTGGCTGAAAGCAATGGACGAGATCACCCACGGCGACGATCGCGTCATCAGCGCCACCAGCAGCGTCAGCCTCAACAGCCACGCCTCTGCCCGGGTCAGCTCCAACAGCTTCGAGGGCACAAATCAGAACACCTATATCGGCTACGGCTCCCAGGTCGCCATGGACGAGGGAGACGGGCGCCGTCCCGAAGCCTACCGCGGAGTCGGAGCGCGCTATCTGGCAGATCTGCTCCCCACGGAAGAGGTCGCCCGGGAAGCGCTGGAGCGTGGGCTCCAACGCCTCGGCAGCGGCAAGGCGCCCAGCGCTCGCACCGCCATGGTCGTCGATCCCGAGGCCGGCGGCAACCTGCTCGGTCGCCTCGGCAGCGCCCTCTCCGCCGGCGCCATCCAGCAGAACCGCTCCTTTCTGGCCGACAAAAAGGATCAGCAGATCACCAGCGAACTGCTCACCATCATCGACGAGCCGCTCCTGCCGCGCGGTCTGGGTTCGCGCCGTTTCGACGGCGAGGGAATCTCCGCCAAGCGGATGCCGATCTGCGAAAAAGGCGTGCTGCGCACCTACTACGTCGACACCTACTACGGCCGCAAACTCGGCTGGGAGCCGACCACCGGCGGCCCTTCCAACATCATCGTCGAACTGGGAGACAAAGGGCTGGACGAGCTGATCGCCGACGCCGGCGACGGCTTCTACGTCGACGGCTGGCTGGGCGGCAATGCCGACCCGACCACCGGCGACTTCTCCTTCGGCATCCGCGGCCACCGCATCGAAAACGGCGCTAAAGGTGCCCCCATCACCGAGATGAACATCACCGGCAACTATCTGGAGCTGCTGCAGAATCTGGTCGCCGTCGGCAACGATCCGAATCCCTGGTCGAGCTTCCGCACGCCGACCCTGGTCTTCGAAAACGTGGAGTTCAGCGGGCAGTAGGGAATGGAAAGCGCAAATCCGCCTTCGAAGTCTCAGAAGATGACGGGGCGCGTTCATCCGGATCATGTCCCGCCTGTTGCGGTTGATGGTCCGGATGAACGCGCCCCGTTTATTCTTTATGATCGACTTATGAAAGACAATAATGGCTGAATCTCTCTCACAGAGGCACCCGCAGTCAGAGAACATTCGCCCGCTTTCAGCTCGTCTACAAAATATCTATGATCTCATCCTTCCCGATCAGCCGCTCTGGGATATAGGCTGCGACCATGGTTATGTGGGGCTACACGCATACCGCAATCGACTGTGTACAGAGATAAACCTGGTGGACCAGTCAAGGGAAGCGTTGCATGGCACTTACCTGCGTATCGCGGAATGGTTTCCGGAGAAAACAGGAGAAGGGTTGCGCGTTTGGTGTCTGGATGCAGAACGCGAGACGTTGTCCATCTCCCGGGGTACTGTCGTGATGGCAGGGCTAGGAACTGGGACCATTGTGCGGATAATCGAAAATTTGTTCCCCGAAAATGTACCGGCAGAAGTGCGGCTAGTGCTCGCCAGCACCTTCAGCGGAGAGCGGCTGCGACTGGGATTGCTGCGTTTGGGGTGGCGTCTACAGCATGAAGAACTCTATCCCGAAAACGGGCATGTGCGCCAGATACTGGCCTGCGGCACAGAAGGAGAAATTATACATCCTTTCTGGAACAGATCATCGATTTCCGCAGAAAATGGCCTGCTCGATGAGTTTCTAAAAGAACGGCGGCAATACTTTTCTGTGTGTCAGTCCCTTATGCCAGATCTGCTCTACCTCAAGAAGTCGCTTATAGCTAAATTTGGAATTTAAGTCCGGGTAGGATTTTTGTGCGTTTCTATGCCTGTGTAGATAACCAGCAGACATCGGAACGATAAAGAAACTCCCAATTGACAGCGCGGAGGAAGCCGGATGTTTTATAGACCGACGCACGACGCAACGGGCGAGATGTGGGACACCTGGCTGTACTGGTCCGAAGACACCTTCTACCTCTACTACCTGGCCAGGTCGAGCGACCAGTGGGACAACATCTCGATGGCCACATCCACCGACGGGATGAACTGGACCGAATCCGGCCCCATCCTGCGCAAAGGAGACGGGGTGATCTGGATGGGCACCGGCTCCACGTGGGAATCACCGCATCCGTCCGCTCTCGGAAAATTCCAGATGAACTTCTCCGAGTGGAAAGGTCCCAGACAGACGATCTTCTTCGCCACCTCCGACGACCTGGTCCAATGGCAACGTCTCGGTGATGAATACGAATTCGTCCAGGATGAGCGCTGGTACGAACCCCAGGGACGCTGGGACTGCATCTGGACCATGCCGCGTCCGGGCGGAGGTCTATACGGCTACTGGACCGCCACTCCCAAAGCGGAGACCGGAGGACGGTTCGGATTCGGCCAGAGCACTGACGGCGTGACGTGGGAGGCACTTCCCCCTCCCAAAGTCCACGGAGTCGGCGAAGGGGAGGTCGGCGCGATCGAGGAGATCGACGGCAAATACTACATGATGTTCGGCTCCAACGGTCGCATGACGACCCTGGCGGCGGAGAAACCCGAAGGTCCCTTCCACGTCACCGCAAAGAACCCGACACTCCTCGCTGGACACACCTACTTCTCCCGCTTCTTCCCCGCACCCGACGGCCTGCTGGCCAATCACCATTCCATCGCCCGCGACGGCCACATCTACATGGGGTTGCTCAAGCGAGCCGTCCTAGATGCCGAAGGTATTCTGCGCCTGGGTTGGTGGGAGGGAAATGATGGGCTCAAACGACAGCGGACAGCGATGGAAATCCCCACTGCCGATGTCGCTGAGCCAGGTGCTCTGATGCTTCCAAACGCCTTCGATTTGGCTCGGGGTTTGATTCTGGAATGCCGACTATCGTTGCCTCCGACCCTTTTCGCCGCGCGCCGTGGCCTTTACGTAGAGTACGCCGACGATAGCGGTACGGCCGTTCTGCTCGACGCCCGAGGACGGGTGGAATTCAACCATACCGATCTCGTCGGATCGATCGACGTGGTGGAACATCGAACTGACCGCGAGATGACCTTCGACAGCCCCACCCTCCTGCGACTGGTGCTGGAACACTCTCTGATGGAACTCTATCTCGACGACATCCTCATCGAGTGCTTCAGCCTTCCCGCCTCCGCCACCGGGCGGATCGGGCTGCTACAGGGCGGAGATACACACGCCTTTTCCAACCTCATCGCGTGGTGCTGATCCGGCGACATAGCTGATATCGAAAAAATCGATATTTGATGGCAAAAGACATCCGCTCCGCTGGATACGGCGATACATCCACCGAGCACCGATAGGCCGATCACGCCGGGAGGCACGCAACGAAACGAAACGCCTTGAGCTTTCTTTTTTAGAGCGTTTCCGAATCTTCAAAGAATCATCACCCGTTGATAAGCCAACTTTTCAAAAGCAACCAGTCTGATAATAGACTGGTTTTTTTATCGACAGTTCGTTTTTGCGTCCGGAAAACTGGACTTGATGTCCAAAATCCTGGACGAATCGCTGGATTTTGTCCGGAAAACTGGAATTTGAGCAACGCTGAAATATTGACCAAAACTGGAGGAAATTTAATATGTCGCTTTTTTCCAGGTACTTACGTGAAATTTCCAATTTACTATGGAGGGTTGGGCATGATTGTTGCATATTGAGATCTATAAAAAGGCAACATCCTTTAGGGAGAAGACAGGCATGCGCGTTATCGGAATTGTGACTGGAACCGCCCTCCTGATTATTGGACTGATCGCGGGGAGCGTTGGCGCACAGGAAGCAGAGATGCTGGAGCAGTGGGCCGTGAGTATTGTCGATTTCACCTCAAATGGCCCGGGAATTGGCTATAGTCCGCACCAGCTCATCGGCGAACCCAGCGGTCTTTGCGAGTATTCAGAGCAGCATTCCTGGACGCCCGAAGCAGAGAATGGTGGCACCGAGTGGGCGGAGGTGGTTTTTTCGGAATTGGTGTACCCATTCGGTATCGAGATCTACGAATCGCTGAATCCGGGTGTAGTCACAACGGTACTAGTCCGCGACGAAGGGGGAGAATGGACCGAAGTATGGAGCGGCACCGACACTACCCGCTCTTGCCCAGGTGTGTTGAAAATCCAATTCCCCAGTCTTCCCGAACCAACCCGAGTGGTCCGAGTGGAAATGAATACCAGTCTGGTGCCTGGTCCCAATTTCATCGACGCGGTAAAATTGATCGGGTTTTCTACGGGAGAAGGCCCACTGGAGACTGTATTCACCCAGGTTTCAAAAGATAAGCGCGGCAAGCCCGAACTCTTCACCTCCTTCACTTTTGTGGACTACGACCACGATGGTTGGCCAGATATGCTGGGACAGGGAGCGACTGATGATTATTACATCTTGCTCCACAACGAGGGGAATGGAACCTTCAGGGATCGTTCCGCATTGCTGTCGATGGTGCCTATCTACTCCAATAGCGGAGGGAAATTCGGCGATTACGACAACGATGGAGATCTGGACCTTTTTCTAACAGGAGGGTCGATACAGAGACCACTGAAACGACCCGATGTGCTTTTGCGAAATGACCGAGGCAGGTTCATCGATGTAACCCTCGAAGCCGCAGCCAGCCTGCTTGACTCTCAAATCACGGCTACCGCCATCTGGTGGGACTATGATCGAGATAGCTGGCTCGACCTATATCTGGGTCATGGGCACCAAAAAGAAGTGATCGTTTCATCTCCCAATGAACTATGGCGCAATCTGGGGAATGGAACCTTTGTCGCTGTTACTGCCGAAGCTGGATTGGACCTGAACTTCGAGTCGTTGGGGGACGAGTTGGGTCAAGGGACCTCAGCGGGTATGATATCGGGAGATTTCAATGACGACGGCTGGCCCGATCTTTACGTGCCAGTTATAGGTAATACCAATCGACTTTTTCTAAACGATGGAACGGGTTCTTTCTGGGATGCGACAACCAGCGTAATCGGAGGCGAGGGAATAGATATTACTGTCGATGTAGGAGATTTCAACAACGATAGTCATCTCGATATTTTTCAACCGGCCGTATGGGGTCATAGTCAAGAGGGAGAATGGCGCAGCTACATGTTGATGAATCTCGGCGAAGGTGATTTTCTCGATGTGACCGACGGAGTGGGGCTGGGCAGGGCAAATGGCAGCCTGTTTCCCAACCTGGAGGATTTCGATAACGATGGTGATCTCGATCTTCTGATCGGAATACCTCTTTTGCTTTTTGTGAACGATGGATCGGGGCACTTTACTGAGCGTTCATTCGAATCCGGCCTGAGTGGAGTCTACTCCATGGCGGATTACGATGGAGATGGATCCCTTGATGTGTGGTTCGACAAGTTTCTATTTCTCAATCGAGGCAACGACAACCACTTCCTGAGAATCGAACTGGTGGGAACTGAGAGCAATCGGGATGGGCTCGGAACGCGGGTTATTGCCAGGACAGGAAATCTCCAGCAGATGAGGGAATTTTCCTGCGGGAATGGTTGGAATCAGGATGAGATGCTGGTTCACTTCGGTCTAGGCGAGCACCCGCAAGTCGATGAACTGGAACTGCGCTGGCTATCGGGGCAGGTAGATCTACTGACCAATATTCCGGCCGACCAAACGATTCGAGTGATCGAAGGGACAGGGGAATGGTATCCAGCCGAAAAAACTATATGGACAATTGAACCCCCTGCTTCACTCGAATACGGTCGGCAGGTCGACTTTGTAGCAGTAGCCAAACCGGCGCTGTTCGAACCTCTCGCCAAAATTACTCGAATAACCGGAGACTTGAGCAGTATCGGTGGTCCTGAGGCCGTCCCGCTCGAAAATCTCGGCGATGGGAGGTATAAGCTCGAAGCCAATTTTATCGTGAGCGGTACGAGCGACCTGCGCGACGTCGAAATATTTATCGAACAGGAAACCTCGCTCGGTCCGTATTGGATCAACTTAAGTCGCAATATCGACGTCACAGACGATCCGAATACGGCGGTGATGGAGAATTACATCTTCTCTCTGCCATCTTCATTTGCACTCGACCAGAACTATCCCAACCCATTCAACAGCACTACAGTGATCCGCTTTACTTTGCCTGAGCCACAATTGGCCGAACTGGCCATTTACAACCTGGCCGGGCAACAAGTGGCGAAGTTGATGTCGGGAGAACGCCAGGCCGGCACCTATACCGTCCATTGGGATGGACGCGATGACAACGGGAGGGAATTAGCCAGTGGCGTTTACCTGTATCGGTTACTTATAGATAATGGAAGCCATGTGGAAACGCGAAAACTGGTACTGGTGCGTTGATTTCTTGCCGTATTGTTTCGCCGCACCCCATTGATCACCACCTGAACGCCCCGTCCCATTCCTCCGTCAGCCACTCGGGCGGATCGGCGAGAAAGCGCTCGCAGCGCTTCTTGTAGAGGCGGGACGGTCCGTCGTCTGGGTCCAGCTGTAGCGCCTGGTCGAAGCCGTCCAGCGCCCCCGACCAGTCTCTCTCCTTATAACTCTCGATCCCCCGGGCAAACTGTTCCACCATCCTGGCCTTCCCCGCATCCAGTTCCCCCTTCCTGGCCAGCACTTCGAAGATCGCCACTGGCTTTCCGTATCTCCGAAGTGCGATGAAATCCAGTGCTCTCCCTTCGACCGCGTGGCGCACGACCGCCCAGGTCTGCTCGCTGATCAGGATGCGGGTGCCGTACTCCTTGTTCAGCCCCTCCAGCCACGCCCCGAGGTTCACGTGGTGACCCATCATCGTATAATCCATCCGCTGTCTCGATCCCAGATTGCCCACCACTGCCGGTCCGGTGCTCAGACCGCAGCGGGCGCTCAGCGCCGGCTTGCCCTCCTCCAACCACTTCGGGCCCAGTTCGCTCAACCGCTCCTGCATGTCGAGAGCCGCCAGACAGCCGCGCACCGCGTGATCCTCCATCGGCACCGGCGCTCCCCAGAACGCGACGATGGCGTCCCCTTCGTACTTGTCCACCGTCCCCTCGTAGCGCAGGACGATCTCGGTCATCTCGGTGAGAAATTCGTAGAGCATCCCCACCGACTCCTCTGCAGACAGGCGGTCGATCACCTCTCCAAATCTGGAGATATCCGAAAAGAACGCCGTCAGCTCCACCTCATTCCCATCGAGCGCCAGAAGCTCGGGGTTCTGCGTCACCTTCTGCGCCACGACCGGCGCCAGCGCCGCATGGATCCGCGCCTCGAATCCGGGACTCGCATCGTCTTGACTTGATTGGGTCCCGGAGAACGATCCCATCTGCCGCCGCACTACTTCGGGGTCGCGCTCCTTCGCCCTCCGAAGCACCGCATCCTCCTCCCCCGAGTACACGCCATCCCAATCATCCATCAGCCATTCTGGCGTTTCCCCGAGAAGCGCATCGCACCGCTTCCGATAGAGCCGGCACGGGCCATCGTTCGGATCCAGACTCAGAGCCAGATCGAAAGAAGCGCGCGCATCTTCCCAGTTTTTCTCCCTGTACAGCGCCAGCCCCTGCCGATACAGGCAGACCGTCCTCGCCTTCCCTTCGCTCAATGCTCCCTTCCCGGCCAGCAATTCGTAAACGCCAATCGGTTCCCTGCGCCGGGGCACGCGCACACTGTCCAACTCCCGCACCTCCACCGCATCCCCGATCGCCGCGCGCGTGCTCTCTCCAACGAGCACGGTGATGCCGTACCGCCGCGTCTCTCTCTCCAGCCGCGCCGCCAGATTGACCGTATCCCCCATAATCGACTCATCCACCAACTGCCTGGACCCCAGATCCCCGATCAGCATCTGGCCGCTGTTCAAGCCGCAGCAGGCTAGCAATTCGGGCCTGCCTTCCTCCCGCCACTCCATCAATCGCTCCTGCATCTCCAAGGCCGCCAAACAGCCCCGGAGTGCGTGCTCCCTCCCCTCCCAGAACGCCACCACCGCATCCCCTTCGTATTTGATCACCGTGCCCTGGTGCCGCTCGACGATCTCGGTCATCTCACTCAGATACTCGTTGAGCAGTGCCGCCACTTCCCTGCCGGACAGCAGGTCGAAAAGCGCGGAAAAACCCATTATATCCGAGAAAAACGCCGTCCCCTCCTCCAGCCTGATCCGCTCCTCGAAATCCGGACTCAGTTCTTTCTCCGTCAACGTGTTTTGCACCATCTTGAGCGCCTCCTTCTGGAGCTGTTTGCGAGCCCGGAACAGACGCATCTTCACCGCTCCAACGCTGGTCCCCAGGAACCCCGCCACCGCCTCCACGCTGTGCCCACCCAGGTAGTGCAGCGTGAGCGCCTGCCGGTTCTTTTCAGATAGTCGACCCAGGACGGCCAGCGCCGTCTCCTCCAGATGTTCCCGTTCCTCCCGCTGCTCCTGCAAATCCCGCTGCTGATCGGCGGGCAAGAGATGATCCGGAAGTCCCTCCCCTGCCTCCCATAACCGCACCGAAGAACCGTCGGCCCGATTGCGACGCAGGTGCAGCCGGCATTCATTGGTCGCGATGACCCGCAGCCAGTTGCCAAAGCGCGCCGGAGTTCCCAGCTCACCCAGGTGCAAATACGCCTTGACGAACGCCTCCTGGGCCACATCCTCGGCCGCGTCGAAATCCCCCATCATGCTCAGACATATCCCGTAGACCGCGTACTGATAGCGCCCCACGAGACTCGAGAAAGCCTCGCCATCCCCCTGCAGCGCGCGCTGCACCAGTTCTTCGTCGGCGATTTCTAACACGTCCCTCATAGTTTGCAACCGCAGTCGCTATAGAGATGCAAAAAAGCGGAGAGGTAACGCTATTTTTTGCCCGCTCTCCGCTTTTTTCCTGTGATTCGAAAGTCAAATATCAATTTTAGCTGATGATCTCAATCCTCCCCATACGCCCACGGCACCTGTGAAAACAGCCCTCCGTCCACGTAGATCGTCTGCCCGCTGATAAACCCCGCCTTCTCTCCCGCCAGAAAGACCACCGCACCCGCCACGTCCTCCACGTAACCCACCCTCCCCATCGGCGTCAGCGCCCCCCACTTCCCCGCATATTCCGGATCCTCCAGCTTCGTCCGCTCGATCTCAATCGCCCCCGGCGCCACGCAGTTGACCGCAATCCCGAACGGCCCCAGCTCCACCGCCGCGATCCGCGTAAAATTCTCGATCCCCCCCTTGGAAGCGCCGTAGTCCACCAGCCGCGGAAACGGCGCCTTGTTCGCCCCCGATCCGATGTTGACGATCCGCCCACCCCCTTTCTCCTTCATAATCAACCCCGCCCGCTGCGTGCACAAAAACGTCCCCTTCAAATTCGTCCTGATCGTCCGATCCCAGTCCTCCTCCTTCAACTCCAGCAGCGGCGCCCAAGTCTGCACCCCCGCATTGTTCACCAGCAGATCCAACCCTCCTGCTTCCTCACACAGCTTCGCAAACATCCCCTCCACATCTCCACTATCCCCCACATCTCCCTGCAGCACCCACGCCCTCCTCCCCATTTCACGGATCTCCCCCACCGTCTCTTCCGCTCCCTCCCGATGGCTGCGGAAATTGACGCCCACATCCCATCCATCCTCCGCCAACCCCAACGCGATCCCCTTACCCACGCCCTGGCTCGCTCCAGTGACCAGCGCAACTTTACTTTTCTCTCCCACCGTTTCTTCTCCTTCCTTACGATGTTCCGTCCGTGGGGCGAGGTGCTTGCCTGGAGGGCGGTTCCGTCTATCTGAAGCCGCCCCGCGCAGATCCCCATACTCTCAATCCACAACAACCATCAGCCCGTCGTATTCACGTATCTTCCAGATAGTCAGCCGTCCCGGTCTGGCAACGAATTCTCAGCATCTTCAAATCTATCAATTCCAGGCAAAACCCTCTCAATGCACCGCCCTAAGGACGGCGACTCCAAGGCTGAGTTTAGGAACCGCCCGGAGGGCAAGCACCTCGCCCCTCTCGCTGATCCAGCAAAAAAACACCATCTCAAGGCTGCCCAAAATCCCGAATCGCCCGCACAATCTCCGGATAACTCTTCTTCCACATCCCCGGCGGCACATTCTCCGAAATCTGAATCTGCAGCCGCCCCGTATGCCCCGCCTGCTCCAGAATCTCCCCGGCCATATCATAGATTCCCTGCGCCGATTCGAGATGCACCGACGAGGGAAAATTCACCCACACCCGCATCTCCGGCCACATCGACACCGCCTCCCCGACCGAAGTATCGTTGTCCGGCGGCGGCGACAGCGAATCCAACCCCCTTACCCCCGACCTGCCGATATCCTTCCACAGCGGCTTCAAATCCCCATCCATGTGTACATACACCGGCCGCTCTCCCAGCATCCCCGCCATCTCATCATAAAACGGCACGCAGTACTTCCTGAAATTGTTCACCCCGATCACCGGCGCAGTGATGTTGTCCGGAAAGTCCACGAAATCGACCGGATTCCGGGCCACGATCTCCATGATTTGTCGTTCCTGACGTCCCAATGCCTCGACACAAGCCTCCACCCGCTCCGGACAGTCGACCAGGTGCAGCGACAGATCTTCGATGCACACCCACTGCACCCACAGCTGCTGATACGGCGTGCGTTCCACCGCCACCAGCGGCAGCCCCTGGTCGCCCAACTCTTCAAGAGCCAGATGGAACGGATCCAGATTTTCCACCACCACCCCGTCCTCCAGATAGGCGAGCAGCCGATCGTACTCCTCCGGCTCCTGGACGAAGTGCTTTTTGATCGAGGCCGTGCCGTACGTCGGCTCGAAGAACCGCTCCTCGACCAGCTCTCCCCGCGGCGTCTTCAGCACCGTCCTCAATCCCCTCAGTCCGTCCCTCTCCAGCTCCTCGGTCTGCCGGTTACAGTTCGGATATTCGATCCTGTGCAGCCGCGTCCAGCGCAGCGTCCCCATACTCTCTCGGCCGAGCATCTCCCACATCTCCACATTCGGCCCGGCGGCGTTCTCGTATTGGATGAACGGCACCCGGTCCGGCATCTCCCCTCTGATCACGGCCAATATCCGCTCGCGCGGCGTCATCTCTTTCATCAGCTCATCTCCCTTTTTCCAGATGGAGCCCTACCGTCCGCAGCGCCGGCTTCGACCGCGCCTGCTCGATCCGCAGCCGCACCTTCTGCACGGTCACGGCACTGAACCGCTCCAGTCGCTTGTACCCGACCGAGCCACCGCCGGCAATCGGCTTCCACTCCCCGCCGTGCCACCCCTCCAGCGCAAACCTCTCGATCTGCTGACCCTGCTCAATCGGCTCCTGCAGCAGCAGTCGATCGAATCTCTTCTCCGCACCCAGATCGAGTTCGATCGTCGCCGTCTCATCCGCCGCCTGCCACCAACTCTCCCACTCCCCATCCACGACCTTCCCCGCCGCGTCCGCAGCGCTGTCCGCCGTCGCCTTCGCCCCCCGCGCCAGATCCTCTCCATAGGTCGAGTCCAGCACCGCCCGCAGCTCCTTCAAGCGCGACACGTCGTTCTCGTGGAACAGCCCCCGCCGATCCGGTGGCACGTTGAGCAACAGCACGCTGTTCCGCCCCACCGAGCGGTAGTAGATATCCAGCATGTGATCCAGCGATTTGACCTGCAGATCCTGAGAGGTGTGGTAGAACCACCCCGGCCGTATCGACACGTCGCACTCCGCCGGATACCAGATCATGTTTTCCGCCCGCGCCAGCCGCTCCCGACTCCCCAGATCCTTTTCCTGGGCGTCGAAGTCCAGAAAGTTAGCCGCAATCTTCTCCTGGCTCGAAGCTCCCGCCGGTACCACGCTCCATTCGTCCTCCCGCCCCAGTCCAGATTCGTTCCCCACCCAGCGCACGTCCGGCCCGCAGATGGCGATCACCGCCTCCGGCTGCAGCTCGCGCGCCACTTCGTAGTAGCTCACCCAATCGTACTCCTGCCGCTTCCCGTTCGGCCCCTCGGCGCACGCCCCGTCGAACCAGACCTCGGCGACCTCTCCGTAGTTTGTCAGCAGCTCCCGCAGCTGGCTGCGAAAATACTCGTTGTACGCCGGCGAATCCCCATAGGTCGGCTCGTGCCGGTCCCACGGAGAGCAGTACACCCCGAACTTCAACCCCGCCTGCCGGCACGCCTCGGCCGCCTCCCCCACCACATCCCCCTTGCCAGACCGCCAGGGAGAGTTTTTCACCGAATGCTCCGTGCGTCCGCTCGGCCACAGACAGAAGCCGTCGTGGTGCTTGGCGGTGACGATCAGCATCTCCATCCCCGCATCCTTGCACCCCTGCGCCCATTGCCCCGCATCCAGCTCCGTCGGATTGAAAATCGCCGGGTCCTCCGTCCCGTCTCCCCACTCCCGATCCGTAAATGTGTTCACCCCAAAGTGGGCGAAAGCGGTGTACTCCAGCCGCTGCCATGCCAGCTGTCTCGCCGTCGGTTTCACCTGCGCTGCCCGGCTGGCGACCTCTTCGTATTCGGCCATCCTGTAATCCCTCCCCCGTAGCAAATGGATTGTCCACTCTCCCGATGCCAGTCGAACCAATTGCCGACATCAGGAGAGATATCTCTCGAGTAGATACTTCTCAGACCTTCGGCGTCACTGTATAGGTCCTACCCGCCTTCACCTCGAAGCAGAGCCGGTGCCCCTCCTCGCGACATGCAATCTCCGCCCCTGTTTCATCTGCAACCGTGAATTTCCCCGCTCCCTGCAGGACAGTGCAGTTCCGGTCGGTCGCCGGAACGATCTCCGCCCGGCTCAGCGCTCCTTCTTCCCAGTGCAGATCCACCGCGTACCCAGCCCGAGCCCGCAGCCCCCGACATCTCCCCTGCGGCCAGGCCGCCGGCAGAGCGGGCAGAAAGTGCAGCTCTCCCCGGTAGCTCTGCAGCAGCATCTCCAACACCGCCGCCGTGCCGCCGAAATTGCCGTCGATCTGAAAAATCCGCGGTGGGTGCAAATCGAGCAGGCTATCGGTGGCAAAGTCCAGAATCAAATGCACCAGATGCTCCCACGCCTTCTCCCCCTCGCCCAGGCGAGCAAAGAAGCAGGCGGTCCAAGAGCGACTCCAGCCGGTGTGCCCCCCCTCGTGCGCCAACCGCCGTTCCAGCGACGTGCGCGCCGCATCCCACAGCGCGGGCGTCCGCTCCGCATCGATCAAATCACCCGGATACAGCCCGTACAGATGCGAATAGTGCCGATGGCCCGGCTCCACCTCCTCGAAGTCCTCGTTCCACTCCTGCAGCTGACCGTGCTTCCCCACCTTCAGCGGCGGTAGCTTCGCCAGCATCCTCTCCCATTTCTCTCGCTTCTCTGCATCCACTTCGAGCAGTTCTGCCCCCTTCGCCGCGTGCTCCAGCACCTCCTGGGCCAGCTGCACATCCATCGCCGCCGATACGCACAGCGTCACCGGAAGATCCCCACCGCCGACGATCCGATTCTCGGGAGACTGCGACGGCACCACCTGCAGCGTTCCCTCGTCGTCCTCGATCAGATACGACTCGTAAAACGCCGCCACCTCCTTGATGAACGGATATGCCCGCTGCCGCAAAAATTCCAGGTCGAGTCCGTATTCGAAATGCCACCACATATGTTGCGCCAGCCAGGCCGCCGCCCCGATCCACACTGCCCAGCCGAATGATTCGGGCGTGCTCCGCCCCCACGGATCGGTCTGGATCGGGAACCACACCCCCTCGCAGCCGTACACATCCCGCGCCGTCTTGCGCGCGTGCGGCACGAACCGCTCGATGTGCTGGAACAGCGCCTCGGTGGTGTACTGCAGATTCCCCGCCTCCGCCGGCCAGTAGTTCATCTGCAGATTGACGTCGTGGTGGTAGTCCGCCTGCCAGGGCGGATTCAGATCCTCGTTCCACTTCCCCTGCAGATTCGGCGGCAGCGACGCCGTCGCCGTGGAGGCGACCAGCAGGTATCGACCGTAGTCGAAATAGAGCAGTGGCAGCGACACATCCGCCGCCCCGCCACGCGCCGCCTGCAGCCGCTGGTCGGTCGGCAAATCCTCCTCTTCGGAGAGATCCACCTCCAGCTCGAACCCCCCATAGAACTTCTCATACTCCGGCTGATTCCCCTTTTTCAAACCCTCCCAGTCCGTATCCACCAGCCCCCGACCGGCGCACTCCCGCGCCGGCGCCTGAGCGTGCACCGAAGTCTCCACATCCACCGCGACCAGCAGCTCCCGCACCCCTTCCACGATCACCCGCTCACCCTCCACCCGCGCCGATCCCCCTCCGACGTGCACACTCGCCTGCACCCGAAAGCCGATCCCCCCCTCGAACTGCCCGTCCATAATCAGCCGCTCCGCCGAACTCTCGAAGCGCAAAAAGCAATCCTCGTCCTCTATCCGCGACAGCCAGAACCGCCCACCGAACGGCCGCTCCGCCTCCACGTGCACCAAAATGAGATCTCGCTCCAGATGCGCCAGATACTCCCGCCGGAAGCGATTCCCATCCGCCGCATAGGAAACCGAAACCAGACCGCTGTCCAGATCCAGCTCCCGCCTGTAATCCTCCACCTCCCCGTGATCCAGCTCAAGACGCAAATCCCCGGCCGGCTGATACGGATCGACCCTGTTCGGACTGCCGCTGGTACCTCCCCCTCCCCCGAACGCCTCGTCCCCTCGCTTCGTCCCCTCCTCGTATTTCCCCGCCAGCAGCAGCTCGCGCACCTCCCCCAGCAGATGGGCATTCTTCTCCGGCTCGCGATTCCGATTCACACCGCGCCACAGCCACTCGTGGTTCAGCGCCACCCGCTCCGGCATCGATCCGATCACCATCGCCGCCAGTCGGCCCGTGCCAATCGGCAGACCGCACATGTACTCCGCCGCCGGCTCCGTGTACCACAGCTTCTTCGCCATCACTCCGTCTCCTTTTCCCTTTTTCACTGCACCTCGAAAGTCACCAGCACCGCAGCGTGGTCCGAGGGAAACTTCTCCGCGTGCTCGTAGATCACCTCGGCCCCCACCGCTTTGAGCATCTTGCCCCTGTAATACACGTAATCTATTCGATCCTGAGTCTGGGTGAAAATCGGCGAGTAGGTCCACCCATGATTCGCCGCTTCGTCCACATACACCTGCCGGTAGGCATCGACCCCATCCCCGCCTCCGCCATCCGCTTGCTCACCGGCCACTCCACCGCCAGATCGCCGCGCAGATGGGCAGCTCTCGCCGTCCAATCCAGGTGCGAGGGACTGTTGTAATCCCCCGCCATGATGACCGGCCGCTCATCCGCCTCCCCCAGCCGCGGCTCCATCTCCTTCAGGATCTCCACGATCTCCCGGTGCCGCGTCTCCCCCTCGCCGGCGACCAGGCACTGCGCATCCATCCCCGTCCTCACATCGTTCGCATAGTCCGGCAGATAGTGAATCCACAGCACGTGCATCGCCAGCTGCTGGGCCGCACTCAGCTGGATCATCGCCCCCCCGAAATTGAACGGTTGAAAGAGATCGAAACTCTCCCCGATAGGGTAGCGGCTCATAATCGACAGATTCGAGCTGCGCAAAAAGAAATAGTACCCCAGCGCATCGGCGATAATCGGCCCGGACCCATAGGTCTCCTGCATCGCCACCACATCCGCCCCCCAATCCCGGATAATCTCGATCACCCGCCGCACTCCGTCCACCTCACCGTGCTCCCGACCGCCGTTCCAGATATTCCAGGCCATCACCTTGAGCTGGCCGACCCGCTCTTCCGGAACATCCACCGATTTCCCGTTCAGGCCAGCCACCTCTTCATCCCCGAGTACCCGCTCCTCAATCGTCACCCTCGCCTCCGACGACTCCACTGCGCCACCTCGCGCAACCTCCTTCAACCCTTTGACGCTGTAGATCGCCACATTCAACCCGTCATAGTACAGCCGCACCTCCGCCCGCGCCCAGTTCACCGAAAACGCCAACAGGTGCGGCTCTCCATCCGCCACCGACTGCCGCTCCGCCGTAGGGCTATAGTCGAACTCGCTCTCCCCATCCCCTATCCGCCAGCGCCACGCTCCCGACTTCTGCACCGAAAGATCCCAGCCCACCTCTCCCTCGTCCTTCCGGCAGGCGGCGATCACTCTCGCCTCTCCTACCGCTCCAGCTCCGACCTCGACGACGACGGTAAAATCCCGTTTCTCACTCATCTCACTTTTCCTCTCCCTGTTCCACCGGCGCATACAGAAACGGCCGGCGCCAGATACCTCCCATGGCGTGTGCGTTGAACAGACGAACTGCGAGTGTATGGCTCCCCGGCTCCAGCATTTCTCCCAAATCCACATCCCACTCGAACCGATAGTCGTTGTGCCACCACAGCGGCCTCCACTCCCGATGGGCGACCAGGTGCCCATCGACGTAGAGCCACGCCTCCCCGAATAGACCCGGAAAAAGGAGATGCAACTCCTGCATCACTTCTTCCGCCAGCTCTATCTCCGTCCGGTACCAGACATACCCGTTGTAATCGCTCCCATCCCCGTTCTTCACTCCCTGCGCCTCCATGTACAGGTCGCTACTCAACTCCCGCCAGCCGCTCGCGTCATATTCCCTCCCGGCCCAGTAGTGGACAATCCCCCGATCGTATGGATCGACCCTGAACTTCCACTCCAGCGGCAGCCTGCCCACCAGCCGCCCGCGCGTTCCATCGACCACCTCCGCCAACTCGCGATACTGCTGCACCTCTCCCGTCCACCAGGGATACCCCTTCTCCAGTCGCGTGGTGGTGAAGGTAGGATTCGTCTCGCTCAGCTGCCGCCGCCATTCCAACCCCCGCTCTCCCGCCGCCACCGCCGCCGCATACTCCACCTCACTCCCCGCCAGTCGCACCATCTCCATATACTCCTCCAGCACCCCTAGCCCCATCCGCATGAAACGCATCCGCTGCACGAATAGATCGTCTTCCGGCAGTCCCTCCACCAACCGCTCCCCCTCCGCCACCGCCTCTCCCATCGTCTCCACCAGCTCGGGTGCGTAGATCGCCGGCGCCAGCATGAACTCGTGGTCGTGGACGTCGCTCTCTTCCCAGGCGCTTAGCAGCCCCTCCCAGTAGCGCCGCATCGGCGCAGCCGCCGGCCCATAGAACTTCACATAGAAATCCTCCAGCAGCCCCTCCACATCCGCATCCGGGTTCCAGTAGAGCCGACCCCGCAAATACAGATTGAGAAAGACCGTTGCCATCGCCCCGCGGCATTCCGTATCCACTCCCAGAATCCCCGCATCCCGATAGTGCCGGATATCCTGCCGCAGCGACTGCACCGATGGATTCGGCAGATCCCGCCAGACCAGCATCCCCTGGTCGTAGTCGTAGATGATCAACCGCCCCTGCATCACCCCCGCCCAGCGATACATCACGTCGCGATACTCCTGACGCGCGGCGCACCCCTCGTCGTCCATCCCGTGAATCGGACAGGTGTCGATCGGCGCCAGATACGCCACCAGCGGCTCCTCGGCGACCATCTCCCGCTGCGGCGGCAGAGTGATGTTCGCGTACGCCAGAAAACCGATCCTCCGGTCTGGAAAGCGCACCTTAGTCCGCCGGGCGACGTTGTTGTAGAAGGTGAGAAAGGCATCCGTCAGCGACGGCACCAGATAGTACTTGTCCCAGATGCCGCCGTGCAGCGCTGCATCCTCCTCGCAGTCCGATTCGTACAGACCGTCGTCCATGCCCAGCGATACCGCCACATCCCCTTCCGCGAACCGCTCCAGCACCTGTCGGGCCACGTGTTCAGCCGTCTCCTCGCTCCCCAGGCAGACGTTGAACGCCGTCCCTCCCGTCGGCACCAGCTCCTCGACGTATCCCTTCAACGCATGCCCCGCCGGCACGCTCAGCTCGTTCATCCGGTTCCGCCGCATGAACTCCCGCCGCCCGTCCTGCGCTCCGTACCAGGAGAGCCAGTATTTGCGCACCTCGAACGGCGGCGCGTAGCGCACATCCAGTTCGTCGATGCTCAGCTTCTCTCGCTCGGGAATGCACTCCCCGAAATCGGTCGGCAGAAACCACCGGCAGCCCCATATCTCCAGCAGTTCCACGACCGCGTAGTAATGGCACTCATCGTTGAGACCGGCCAGATACACCCGCATCCCCTCCCTCTTCGCCACAATCCCATCGGCGCGCAGCACCGCCTTCTGCTTGCGCAACCCCTCCAGCTCCGCCGCCATCTCTGGATTCACCTCCAGCGCCAGTCCTCCGACCAGAACCAGCGGCTCGTCACCCCGCAGCGCATCTTCAATCTCTCCCGCATCGTCTACCAGCGGCACCCCGACACCGCTCATCATCTCCATATACTTCGCCAGATCCTCCGCCGCCCGCCGCTCCCACTCTCCCGCATCCTCCCGCACCAGTATCCGACAGCCTGCCTGCCCATCCTCGACGAGAACCAGTTCCTTCGCCGCAGCCACCGTCGGCAACAAAAGGCAAACGACCCAGATACCAGAACAGATGCGTCTCATATCTCACTCCTCGTTTTACGCCTCATTGGGTCGCCGGATTTATGGCGACTCAACCTGCGATTCCCCGCCATTTCGCCATCAACAAGAAAAAAACGATGTCACCATCTCCTCATCCACACCCGGCGCCGGCACGCAGCGTCGCTCTTTTCCCACCCAGGTATACAGCCGCCTCTCCCTCCGACACAGCTCGACCAGCTCTCGTTCCTCCGGCGACAGGCCGTCTCGCTTGCCCAAATTCACAAAGCGCGCCAGCCGAAAACCGGTCACCAGCTGCGCACTGGTCAGCGATCCGGTCCACGGCCAGGCCGCCGATCCCGCGCAAAGCGCCGATGGTCGCTTCTCGAATACCCTCTTATCGGTAAATCCAGGTAACCCCGGCACCGGATAAAACATCGAAATCCCCATCTGCGTCGGCAGTTCCGCCAGAAAGAGCAGCGTCCCCAGCACCGTATCTACCGAATCTCCCTCCAACCCGCAGATGAAGTAGGTGACCACCGGCACTCCCCTGGCAGCCGCCCGCCGCACCACCCGCCCCAGCCGCTCCAGATCTCCGCGCCGCCGCTCCGCTCGCAAAACATCCAGATCTGCAGAACCGAGCGACAGATCGAACCGCTCCATCCCCCTGTCGATCAGCTCGTCGACCACCTCCTCGTCGAGGAGACCGTAGTCCAGCCCGTTCTCCGCCCGAAAAGTTATCTCGGGAAACCGCGCCCGGCAAAGGTCCAGAATCTCCAGCCAGTAATCCTTAGCCAAAAGCAGATTGTCGTCCTCGAAGTTGAGCACGATCGGCTTATCCATCGGCAGCTCTTCCAGTCCTTTTGCCACCCGCTCCAGCGGCACCGTCCGAAACTGCCGCCCGTGCGCCATGAAATTCGAGCAAAACCTGCACTTCCGCGGACACCCCCGGCTCAAACTCGTGGAGATGTGCAGATTTTTGGAAGTCTCCAGCGAAACATTCCAGACAAAATCCAGATCTCCCGCCTCTGTCCATTCCGGTGCGCGGGAACAGACGCTTCTCTCCCCCTCACACAGCCCCGGCAGTCCGTCCAGGTTCTCCGCCCGTTCGAGCCGCTCCACAAACTCCACCACCGCTCCTTCCGCCTCCCCCACCAACGCCAGATCGATACAGTCGATCCCCATCCCGTTCTGCCCCAAATAGTACCCCGGAAAGGCGGTCACCCCCGCCCCTCCCGCCGCGATCCCGACCCCCGGTCTTCGCTCCTTTATCTCTCTCGCCAGCTCCAACGCCTGATCGGCATATGCAAAGGCAAAACTCGACAGCAACACCAGCTCCGGCTCCCCAGCCACCACCTCCTCTGCACACTCGGCAAAAGAGGGACCGAAATGCTGGTAACGCGTGAAAAAGGTGAGAGGACCCCGCTCTCCCGGCATCGCGAATTCTCGCAAATACTCCATACCGTCCGGTAGCTTCATTCCCCGCCCCTTCTTCCCCCGCACTGGAAAATTGCAAAACGATACCTGATGGCCGGCAGTTTCCAGCAATTTGCAGACAGTCTTCGCCCCCAGCGCCGAAAATCGACGCGGCGTAAAGTAGAAATCCCTGACCGGCGGCACCGCCACGCAGACCCGCACGAGAAACACTCCTTCCTGTCAAATCGCTCCCCATAAGGAAACGAAGATTCCCCATCCGACGCCAGCAATCACCCAGTTTACCCTTGACACTGTTAACACAACCCGGCAAAATGAACACAGGCACAGGTACCCAAGCAGGCGGGCGGATGCCCCGGAGGGGAGCCAATTCTGGAGCCGTTTTGTCCACAGCCATAGCGCACCTCCCAAGCATCCCCCTCAGGTGCCCGTCAAGGGCACTCAGCCATAGTCTAGCACAGACGGTTCGACAGGCGACCCATTGGCTCCCCGGAGGGGCGTCTGGCCGACTGCGTCCCCCCTGAAACATTACACACTATACAAAAGACCGGAGCCACCATGTCAAAAAACAATCGCGGCCTCCACCCCACTCGCGACCTGACCAAAAACTGGCGCAAAGGGGACGCCGAAAAACTCGCCACCATGGAAAACGAAGCCGAAGCCGTCTGGCCAGGCGGCGGCGGCTGGCAGACAGATCCCCAGGAACTGGAGCGCTGGATCCGCACCGGCGACCTCATCGGTGCCTTCGCCACCGAAGACGGCAACCGCATCGTCGCTCTCTGCACCCTAACTGCCAAGCCCGGCCAGAAAGAAAATTCCTACGTCCCACATCTGATCTGCCATCCGGACTACCACGGCAAAAAACACGGCAAGTCCGTGCTCCACGCCACCGTCGAATACGGCTACGAGGCCGGCTTCCGCAAAGTCGATCTGCACACCTGGTCCGGCAACATGAAAGCCGTGCCCCTGTACAAAAAGACCGGCTTCATGTGGCAGCCCGAGTCCACCGTCTTTATGGAAAACTTCATCCCCTCGGCTCGCCGCCATCCACTCGGTACCGCGTACTTCGCCAAACACGACTGGTACGACACTCTCGAGCGCAGCATCGCACTCGAAGAAGACCTGGTGACCCGGGGCAAGGTCAAGGTCTACGAATACCAGTGGCGCGCCGACGACGGCGACTTCTTGCGCATGGTCTTCGACCGCCAGAGCTGGCGCCTCATCGAAATCGAGAACCACGAACTGCTGGTCACCTGCACCCTGCCCGACGAAAAACTCGTCGCCGGTCTGCCCCATCCAGTGCGTTGGGAGGTCACCAACAAAAAGCCGGCTCCGGTGCAGATCTTTCTCAGCGCGTCCGGCGATCCGGGCGTCGAAATCACCAAACGCGAAATCCTCGAATTGACCGGGCAGACCACCATCGACGGCAGCTTCACCATCGATCCAAAAATCCCCGAAAAGACCAGAGATCCCCGCGCTGCCCTGCTGAATACCGAAATGATCTTCGACGGCACCGACCTCGAGCTATGTGCCGGCATCAATGCACAGCAGGCGGTCGACGTCTCCCTCGAAGTGGTTCGCTCCCTCGTCGCCTGCGGCCGACAAAAGGCCCTCCTCACCCTGCGCTCCAACCTGGATGCAAAGGCGGTCGTCGATCTGACCGTCCGCCCGGTGCACAACGCCAGTCTGTCCCGCCGCAAGCACCAGCTGATCCTCAAGCCACGGACCGGAACCGAACTCCCAATCGAACTCGATATCGCCGAACCCGGATCCGTCGCCCTGGATATCGAGGCCAGCGCCCGTTCCCAGGGACGGAAGATTCCCATCAAAACCAAACGGATCGATCTCCTCGCCGTCGAACAAAACCGGCCGGCCGCCGCCGTCGGCGAAAACAGCGCTATCCTCTACAACGGCAGCCTGGCGCTCTTCGCCTCGCGTCGTGGGGGAGTTGCCGACGTGCACTACCTCCCAGGCGGCCTGCGCACCCAGCGCCTGCACCTGCAGCGCCCGCAGTTCGGGCCCCCATTCTCGTGGGACGATCTCTTCCAGGAAAAGGCCGAAGCCCGCATCGAGTCCGACGCACAGGGTCTCCGACTGCACCTGAACAGCCGCTCCGTCCTGCACCCCGGCCTGGTCCTCGACCGCTGCATCCGCCTGACCCAGGGCTCACTCGTCGAGGTCGTCGATACGTTAACCAACGGCTCTTCCCACACCCTCGATCTGGAGCGCCTCCAGGGCTGGGGCCTGAACAGCAAGCGGGGTAAATACGCCCGTTTTTGCGCCCCCCGGCCCGATGGCACGTATGCCGACTTCCCGATCCCCGGTGGCCGCCCCCTTCACGACTTCCGCCTCCCCTCCCAGGGAGACCAGTGGCCCGAAGGCTGGCTCTGCCAGCAGGGAGAAGACGGTTTGGTCAGCGGCATTCTCTGGGACCAGGCCGAGGTGATCGAAGCCCGCCGCTGGGGCGAAATGCGACAAAAGATCGGCCGCCTGAAACCGGGCCAGACCCTCACCACGACCCCGCTCTACCTCCTGGTCGGCGACGGCAACTTCCAGACAGTGCGCCGCTGGTGGCAGCTCCTGTTCGGCCAGGGAATGGTCGAGCCGGAAATCGACCAGGAAGCACTCCGCAACCCTTTTGAACTCGCGCTGAGCCCCAATCCGCTCCTCATGACCGGCGACCGGGCGCGGGCGAAGTTATCCCTGCACAGCCCCGGCAACTATCGCTTCGACGGAAAGATCAGTCTGCAGTGCGCGCCCCCACTGCGCGCCGATGTTCGCTCTATAGACGTATCCAGTCTCACCGTCGATACCCCCGTCGAACAAACCGTGGAGATCCGCCGCACCCGCAAAACCGCGATCGGACCGGGCACCGTCGCCCTCCGCTTTGAAACCGACGAAACCATCTACAAGTCCGAGTCCCGGATCTTCCTCCTGCCACCCAATCCCCCGGCGGTGGAGATCGAACAGAACGGAGATCTGATCACTCTCACCAACGGCATCCTCACCGCCCGGGTCGCTCCCGACTTTCTCGGCTCGGTCATCTCGCTGCGCTACAAAGACCGTGAGTTCCTCAACAGCTCCTATCCCGAGGGCGGCCAGCGCGGCTGGCGCAACCCCTGGCACGGCGGCCTCCACCCTGCCTACGACCGCCTGTGGGGCCAGCTGCACCGCGAAAAATTCCGCTCCCGTCGAGTTCGGCGCAAAGGCGCCCAGGGACTCGTCTGGGAAGGCCTGCGTCTCACCTGCAAAGCCAAACAGGAAGACGCCCGCGGCCATGAGCTGTTCTACGAATATCTCCTCGCCCCCGGCGTCGATCTGCTGGCCGTAATCGTCGGCCGGCGCGACAAACTGGGAATCTGGTCTGAGGAAGAGGCCGCCTTTCACATCTGGCCCTCTTTCGCCGACGCACCGGGCAAGGCGACTTTCCACACCCCGCATCACGACCGGATCGTCGGCCGGGCGGCCCCCCACTGGTCGCCGGAGCAGATGTGGCAGTGGGGCGGGCTGGTCGGCAAAAAGGGGGACGCCCTCTTCGTCGGCGCCTGCGGCGCGGGCACCAGGGCCGGCGGCTGGGCCGAAGGCCCCGAAGGCTGTGTGCTCCAGGGCCACCTCTACCTGCCATTGCCCGCCAGCAAGAGCGTGGAAGGTCTCTTCTTCGTCGCCCCCGCGACCGACCTGGAGGAAGCCCAGAGCCGCGCAATCTGGAGTGAATTCACAGAACTACCGTAGACAATAGAGAGAAGGGGATCAGCTTCGGGGGATTCCCTTTGTATGCCCCAGAACAGCAAAGGGGGACCAGCCCACGCTGGTCCCCCTTCGCCTCTCGGATACAACTACCTTCTCTCAGAACTCCCACTCGTCCAGATCGGTCTCGCGCCAGTCGCACTTCGGCTCCCAGCCGAGAAGCCGCTTCGCCTTGCGCAGATCGAAGACCGAGGCGAACGGATCCGCCTCGAAATAAGCCTCGTCCCTCACCGGCGGACATTCCCCCAGGCTCCGCTCCAACAGCTCCAGCGTCGGCAGCGGAAAAAACGGACTCCGGGCCGCCAGAAAGAACGCCTCGAACGGCACCCCGTCTCCCTCGGGAAATACGTAGGCCACCGAGCGGGCACAGGCGCTCGCCACATCGCGCACCCCGATATAGGCGCCAAAGCCGCCCACCTCTTCCGGCACATCCCCCGTCCGCGCCCGGTCGATAATCTGCCGCGCCCCTTCCTCCACCCGCTTCGTCCACACCCACACGTAGCGCAGCGAAATCACCTCCATGCCGAACGCCTTCGCGTAGTTGACACCGATCCGCTCCCCGAAGTGCTTCGACAGACTGTAGCTCTCGTGCGGCCACAGCGGATGCTCCTCGTCGATCGGCACGTATTCGGGCATCAGCTTGACATGGTGGATGCCGAAACCGGTGCTCGACTCGCTGCACCCGTACACCACGCGCCCAATCTCCTCCAGCCTCGCCGCCTCGAAGACGCAGTACGAGCTGGTCGTATTGATCCCGAATACATCCTCCAGTCGATCTCCCCCGAACGGATCCGGAATGGCGGCCAGGTGGACGATCTGGTCGCAGCCCCTGACCGCCTTCTGTGCCTCCCCGAGCTGCGTCAGATCCACCTGCTGGAACTCCACTTCGAAGTTCGGCTCCACCCTGTCCAGACAGCGCATCTCGTGCCCGGCTCGCATCAGTTCGTCGCAGACGACCCGCCCGATGGCGCCGCTGCCTCCGGTAACGGCGATTTTCATGAGATTCCCCCTTGTGTTAGCGTCCCACTACCCTCATGGCCACATCCTCCCACTCCCACAACCGCTGCGGCTCGTAGCGGACGGTGCTGATATCCTTGAGAATGAACTCGGCCGGACAGCCGTGCCGTTCGCATCCCTCCAGCGTCTCCCGCAGATCCGTCTCCACCGCCTCCGCATTCCACGCATCGACCGCCAAAAAGGCTGGACTCGGCTTGCGCGAAAAAACGAAATCCTCTCCGATTCGCTCCGCCCCTCTCTCTATCTGCACCCATGGACTCATGGAGATCTTGCGCACGTGCGGTATCTTCCGAATGATGTCGATCTTGCCGTCCAGCGGCTCGCAGCAGCCGTAGTACACCAGACCGAACCGCTCGTACCAACGAATCGCGTAGTCCAGCTCGAACTCCTGGTGCATCGCCGGAGAGACCGAGGAAAAAATCTGCGCCATGCCGCAGGTCCACAGATCTTTTGCCCTGGAATGATCCGGGTCGAAACCGGATGCCGGCAACTCGTCCGTATACGCTCCCGAGCAATGGATGGTACCCTGCTCAGATCCCAGCAACCCCTGCTCCTCCAGCTGGTCGAGCATGGAGAGATACGCATCGGTAACCCTCGACATGATGGCGTGTATGAACTCCGGCCTATCGACCACGTCCAGCAGACTCCCCTCCACCCCGTGCCACTGGACGATGGCATCCCACGGCGCGAAACTCGGCAGAGTCCCCTGCATGCGCACCGAGAGGATGCCGTCGAAGAGCTCCTCCGCCATCCCCTTTACCCGCGCCGTTCCCTCCTCGTCGTGGGAGATCTCCGGCGTCCGAATCTTCTCCAGATCCTCCTCGTTCTTCAGCTGGTCGATGTAGAGATGGCCGACCACCCCGTTCTTCGGATCGAGCACCGCCCGCTCTTCAATCGTCTGTACCCCGAAGCCGGTATTGCGAATCGCCTTGCCGATGTCGATCACCGGCTCGACCACCATATCCGCACGCATGTGCTTCCAGGAATACAGAATCCGACGCAGCCGGTTTTCCAGCCCCCGGCAGAAGTCGTCCTCGGTCTGCAGCGTCAGCTCCCCATCCACCTCCATCTCGTGCCAACAGACCTGATCGATCATAACCATGGGACGGACGGGCTTCAAACTATTCATCTGCTTCCACAGAGCGATCGTCTCCTGCTGAACGGGAAGCGCCGCGATCTCCGCTACCTCCTCGGCCAATCCTCTCAGAATCCCTCGGTCCTTCGCGCTCACTGACATCTCTCCTCCTCCATTCAATGCGATGCGTTTTGGATTACCGATATTCGAATTTGAAGATGCATTTTGAATTACCGATGTTCGAGTTCGAAACGGATCGTCTTGATCTCGAACGGACCCAAATCCAGCGACAGACCGCCATCGACCACGGGGAGTTCGCCGATCTCATCCTCCATGAGATCGACCTCCGCTGCGGCGACTACTCCGGCCGCCGGCTCGATCCTCACCCCCTCCACCGGCAGGCCCGCCGCCTCGTAGACCCGCGCCACCGTCCCGCCGTTCTCCCCCGGCTTCAGCGTCGACAGGACCACGTTTTCGGGGCTGATCCTCAGAAAGCTCCGACTCGATGGCAGCTCACCCGATCCAGGCGCCGCCGTCCGCACCAGCAGCGGATGGTTGAACTCCATTCCCTCTCTGTAGGTACTCGCACGACGCCAATCGCCGGCGTGCGGCACCAGGGCACAGTCGAAGCTCTGCTCTTTACCCTCCTCGTAACCGGAGTCGGAACTCATCCCCGGTTCATAACCTCCCCCAAAGCCATAGGCGACGATGCTGGTGCTGCGCATCAGGGAGAGCATCATCGTCCCATCCGCCACGTTGTTTCCCGGCAGACCGCGATTGAGCAGCGCGATCCCCCTCTCTCCGTCTCCGTAATCGATCCAGTTCTGCGCCGGAAATTCAATTCCATCTGGTCGCCCGATCGCCCCGAATGGAATCTCGTGCACACTCTCTCCCCCCTGGATTGCCGTCGGAAAGAGCAGCCGGTAGCGCACAAACCGCTCCCCGTTGAGAATCCGGGTGCGCAGCTCGATCCGGCGCAGTCCAGTGAAAAGTCGAATAGTGGTGGCGACCCGGCCCTTTTCCCCAAAGGGAAGCTCGACCGAAAACTCCGAGACGACCGGACCGCGCGCCATCGTTCCCCGCCCATCATCCCGTCCCCTACTGAACGTCGCCGCGTCCGGACCGGGCGCCGGGTGTCGTTCCTTCATGGCAATCCGGCTCCCCCCATCCAGCGGCTTGTATGGCTCCCACAGATCTCCGCGATCCTCTTCCATGGCCACCACATTGCCCGGCCCGCTCAGCGCCTCCCAGTCCCCCTCCTTGACAGTCAATCGCTCGATCGCTCCGCTGGCCGGATCGATCTCCATCCGATAATACTCGCTCTCCAGCATCCCCTCTTCATCCACAGCACTGGCAGCTGTAGTTTTCCCCGACGTCAGCGTCAGCAGGCGATACGTCGAATATCCCAGCGCCGACACATCCCGGGCCACAAAACCGATCCGCGCGCTCAGCAGACCGCCGTCCCCGCTCCTCCGGCATTCCAGGATCTGCACGGGAAGAGACTGACCATCCGGCCCGATCAGCTCTATATCCACGACCCCTTCTTCGCTGAATCCGACCTCCGCCACGGCCAGATCGGTGCGCGGCCACCCCAGCGAATTGAACACCACCAGCGGCATCCCCTCCCCCCGGGTGTCGATCCCGGATATCAACCTCCGCAGTCGGGACTCCACCTCTTCCATCGCGAGCTGTCTGGAGAAATCGAACCCGCGAATCGAATCCTCGTACACCTGATCGGTCATCACTCCGGACATCAAATCGTGCGCCTGGTTGAACAGCATCGGCTCCCAGGCCCGCCACAGGTCGCCGCTCTCCACACCCTGCCACTGGAGCAAAACGCCCAGCTTTTCCGCGGTCGTCAGCAACCGCTCCAGCTCCCGCGTCCGCTGCTTCAACTCGATCCGGCTGCTGTAGATCCCCTGGAAAATCGGATTGAGCTCCCCCGTTACCACCTCCAGATCATCGGCACGCTCTTCGACCGCCGCCTCGTATTCGGCCGGCGACGCCAGCTTCAGCTCAAACGACCTGCCCGGCCGTCGATTGAATTCTTCGACCAGACCGGGCACGTGCTCCTCCGGCTCACAGACGTCCGCTCCCGCCGGTCCCACCCGCTCCGGACCGCGCGCAAACGGAGCCAGCTGCGCGAACCGCTCCTCCATGAACTGTGCAAACTCGTCCGGTGTCTCCGGCGAGTTGAAGGTAACGGCATACCCGTGCGCCAGCCAGAAGGCGGAGATCCGCGAGCCATCGAGCCCCTCCCAGAGAAACTCCGCCGGCGTCTCCCAATCGGCGACCCCGCGGAAAAACCAGAGCGACCGGTACCCCGCCAGCTTGAGCAGCTGCGGCATCTGCGCGTGATGCCCAAAGCTGTCCAGCTGCCAGCTGGTGGTCACCTCCACCCCCAACTCTTTCCGAAAATACCCCTTACCGTACAGAATCTGGCGAACGAACGACTCCCCTCCCGGCATGTTGACGTCGGCCATCACATCGGTCCCCCCCACGATCGCCAGTCGCCCCTCCTCGACGAACTGCCGAAAAACTTCCTCCTCCTCCGGATATCGTTCCAAAAACGGCTTCACATAGCAGACCTGGTCCAGCGCAAACCGATAATCCGGATGCAGCTTTAGCAACCGCAGCGCCTGCAGTATGTGGGGCAGCCCCATCTCCAGATACTGCTCCCGGGTCTTGAACACCGCCCCCTCCCAGTGGGTGTGGGGAATAAAAAAGAAACGGTTCCGGCGATCCTCCCTGTCCGCATGCATGGTCATCGACCCTTTCCGCTGATAATCCGATTCGCGTTCTAATAACCCTCAGATAATTTTCGGCATTCTGATCACCGAGATGTGCATCCTCTCCGCGCTTTCCTGCGTCTAACGATCCTCATTCCAGCCCGGGAATCACCGGCAGCAAAATGTGCGACGGATATTCCTTGCTGTGATAAATCGTCTGGCGCGCCTGCCGCATCTCCGCGTCGACCCCAAACTCGTGCCCGGTGTTCGGATTCCGGTCGAAGCGCGGAAAGTTCGATGAAGAGATCTCCACCCGTATCCGGTGTCCCTTGAGAAAGACGTTGCCGGTCACCCCCACGTCGATCCTGTATTCGTAGACCTTCCCCGGGTCGACCAGCGTCGGCTCGCTCAGACTCTCCCGGAAACGGGCCCGCAGGATGCCGTCACACAAATTGCGGGCGTACCCCGTCGGCGACACATCCACCAGCTTGGCGGTCCAGTCGGTGTCGGTCCCGTCCGTAGCCGCGTAGAGCACCACCTCGATCGGCCCGGTCACCTCCAGATCCGCCTCCAGCAGCTCGCTGGTGTAGCAGAGCACATCGCTGCGCATCTCCGCCGCCCGCTGATCGTGCGGCCCCCAGGGGACGATGTCGGGCGAGCAGCAGTTGTTGCCTCCCAGCGTCTGCACCGGATAGCGCGGATCGTACACGTACTGATCCACCTCCGCCCCCTGCGGCTCCTTCCCCGAGAGTCGGCCGTTCCCCAGCAGGGAGTTCCCCTTCCCCTCGGAGTCGAAATACGCCTTCTGCCAGCGGGTTCGCGCCAGCGGCCACTCCCGCTCGTTCCGCCACTCGTTGATCCCCATGATAAACAGCCGCAGGGGCGGCTCGTCCATAATCCCATTGTCGATCCCCCTGAGCCAGTAGTCGAACCAGCGCAGCTCCTCCCCCTCCAGATCGGCCATCGAGTGGGCGCCGAAGTCGATATCTCCGGTGCGTGGAGACGTGCTCAGCGCATGCGGCCATGGCCCGACGATCAGCTTGCTCTGCTGCGCCTCCGGCGTCCCCCCGTTCTGGCGCAGGCCGTTGAAGTTGGTGAAACTGTTCGTCGCGTAGAGATCGTACCATCCCCCCATATTGAAGGCCGGCACCGCAATTTCTCCCCACAGTTTCTCGCCGTTGAACTCCTCCCAGTACTCGTCGTAGTGCGAATGCCGCACCCAGTCCTTCCAAAAAGGCAGGCAGCGCCCGGCGAACTCGTCCATCTCGATGACCGGCAGCGCCCGGAACGCCTCGGTCCAGTTGTGGTAGTCGATGCTCTGGCCGGTGTGGGCGTTGGTGCGCATCCCCCAGGTCATCATCACGTTGAGCTGGAACGCCCCGCCCGGATAGACCAGCCCGCTGAAGTAGTCACAGCAGATGACCCGGGGCGCGATGCACTTGAGAAACTCGCTCCGATGCGGCGCCGACTGCCACTGCACCGTTCCCACGTAAGACCCCCCCGCCATGCCGATCTTGCCGTCGCTCCACTCCTGTCGGCCTATCCATTCCTGGGTATCGTGTCCATCCTCCCCCTCACGGAAGGGATAGTACTCCCCACCCGAGTCCCAGCGCCCCCGGCAGTCCTGAGTGACACATACATACCCGTTGCTCGCCAACCTCCGCCCCTTTTCGATCATATCGGGCACGTTGTTGCTGTACGGCGTGCGCATCAGCACGGTCGGAAACTTCCCCTCTCCCCTGGGCAGATAGATGTCGGCGGAGAGTTCCACCCCGTCGCGCATCGGCACCTTTACATCCAGACGCATCTCCACATCGTAATTCGGCAGCATGTCGACCTCCTGGGATGATCTCGTTCTTTCGGACAGCACATATTATGGAGCCTAGCAGAAGAGTCTAAAGTCATTCTGCGGATAGACGGCTGATCCGAAGGCGCCCTCTCGCTCATTCTCGCCCGACATCCTGTCGGCCTCCGAGGCCAGTATCCCTACGCCGCAATCCTGCGGCTTCGGGACACTGGAAACCGCTTCTGAGGGCACCTCCAGACCAGCCTCCGGAAGTTTATTTTCTCTATATATTTCACCAATTCCACACTATGTCCGACAAAGAGCCTACTCTCCCACCGCCACGACAACGATCGTCTGATCGTCCCCCTGCGGCACCTCCGCGCTGAAACTCTTCACCTCATCTATCACCCTTTCAATCAGCGCTGTAGGAGACAGCCCCTCCCCGCAGCTCCTGCCGATGATTTCCTCCGTCCGCTCGAAGCCGAAGATTTCACCGCCCATTTTTTCCGCCTCGATAATCCCATCCGAACAGAAAACCACCCTGTCGCCCGGTTCCAGCCGCACCTCTATCACTGGATAGCGCGTTTCCCCACGCACCCCGAGCGGATAGGCGTCCACTTGCAGTTCGAGGACCTCGCCAGTAGCCGCCCGGTAGTGATATGGATACGGACACCCTCCATTTGCCAGCCGCAGACTCCGGTTAATCGGGTCGAGCGTCGCCATGGTGAAGCAGATGAAAGTCCTGCTATCGAGTATCCTGTGCAGGGAGTAGTTCAACCTGGCGAACAGCGCCTCCAGTTCCTCCCCCGCCTCCATCTGGTTCTCCAGAATCCCGCTGAACATCACCACCGGGATCGCCGCTTCCATGGCGTGACCGGTCACATCGGCCATGCAAATCGCCAGTGTGCCGTCTTGCTGGAAGTACTGAAAGAAATCGCCGCCCACGTGGTTGGCCGGAATGCAGCGACCGGCCACGGCGAAACCGGGAATCTCTGGAGCGCTTCTGGGCATCAAGTCCATCTGCATGTCGTGGGCCGTCTGCAGTTCCTCCTCCAGCTCCCGCACCAACTCCTCCCTGGCCCGATCCCTCTCCCGCCGCCGCTGCGCCGCGTATCCGGCCGCCCCGACCAGACCGATCAGGGCAATCAGCAACCCCCCACCGAGTGCCAGCTGTCCGTAGGGCGGCGAAACCCGCACCCGCATCTCGACGATTTCCGAATAGTTCAGATCCCGGTCCACCGCCTGCACCTGGAAGGTGTGCTCCCCGATCGGCAGCGCAGCGTACTCTATCCTGTTGTTCCGCGTCTGCTGCCACTCCTCTTCGTATCCCGCCAGCCGAAACAAATAGACCATCTGGTCCGGACGCGTAGTCAGACTCCTCCCCTGGACCTCGAATATCGCAAACTGCTGCGTCGAGAGCAGATCGATAGCTTCAACCGATTGGTAGGTCCGGTCGGCGATCACCTGCTTGACCCGCACCTTGGGAGGCGTGCGGGACGGCCGATAGCGGACGGCTCCTCCTTCCGAACCGATCCAGATATTCCCCTCCCGGTCCTGCAGAACATCCTGGATCGTATTGTCTATCAGTCCATCCCTGCGGTCCAGAAACTGGAACACCCGACCATCGAAGTGAATGACACCGCTCCCCCAATCCCCGAACCACAGATGGCCGGCCGGATCCTCGAAAATACAGAAAATATTGCTCGGTTCGGGTCCGTCACCAACGGTGAATTGGACGAATTTGTCGCCATCATAGCGGAGTATCCCCTCTCCCGTGCCGAACCACAGATTCCCCTGTCCATCCTCCAGAATGGCGGTTACCTGTTTGTCGGTGAGGCCGTCCTTTGCGGCAAAGGTCGTAAATCCCACTCCGTCGTACCGACTGGCACCGTGCTCCGTGCCGAACCACAGGTTTCCCTCCCTATCTTCGGCTATGGCGCGCACGCGATTGCCGGCCAGACCATCCTCGGCCGTGAAAGGCGTGAATATGTTGCCGTCGTACCGGGTCACCCCTCCTTCAAGCCATCCCGTGCCGAACCACAGATTCCCCTGTCGGTCTTCCATCATGGAAATGACGGGATCGATGATCAGCCCATCCCGGGCAGTGAAGCTGGTGAAGATCTCGCCGTCGTACCGACTTACCCCCTTTCTCGTCCCGAACCACAGATGGCCAGCCCGATCTTCCATGACGCTATAGACCGTGTTATCAGCCAGACCATCCGCAGTGGTTATATGGGTGAATTCCTCTCCATCGTAGCGACTCGCTCCCCTGAAGCTTGCAAACCACAGATTGCCTGCCCGGTCCTCCAGAATGTCGAAGGTGAAAGAAACCCGAAGGCCTTCATCCTGGGAAAAGTGAGAGAAAAGCCTCCCGTCATAGCGGCTCACGCCCCCACTTATCAACCCGAACCACAGGTGCCCGTCACGGTCTTCCGCCATGGAAAACACCTGACTGTTCCCCATGCCGTCCGCGATGGTGAACCGTTCGAACTTCTCGCCATCGTAGCGTCTCACGCCGGCTGCCATTTGAGCGAACCAGAAATCTCCGTCCCCATCCTGCAGCATCGCACCCACAAACGGGTACCCCAGGCCATCCTCTCCGGTGAGATTGAAAAAGGTTTGGCCATCGTAGCGACTCACCCCTCCGCCCCGCGTCGCAAACCACAGATCTCCCGCCCGGTCTTCCCAGATCGAATTCACGATATCGTGCGCCAGGCCGTCCGCGGTCGTAAAGGTGGCGAACGACTCTCCATCGTAGCGACTCACCCCTCCGCTCTCTTCCTCATATCCACCGGTACCGAACCACACCGCTCCTTCCCGATCGACCAGAATCGCGTTCACCCGATCGGTCGCCAGGCCGTCCGCGACGGAAAAGGTTTCGAATTTCGCTCCATCAAATCGGCTCGCACCCTGGTCCGTGCCGAACCACAGATTACCCGCCCGATCCTGCGCCGAACATTCGACCCGATTACCCGCCAGCCCATCCACCGTGGAAAAAGTCTCGAACATTGCCCCGTCGTACCGACTCACCCCCCCTTCTTCCGTGCCGAACCATAGATTCCCTGCCTGATCCTCCATTATCGCCAGCATGGCGTCATCCACCAGACCGTTCTCGGTGGTGAAGGTGGTAAAAATCTCCCCATCGTATCGGGTTACCCCTGCCCTGGCAAACCACAGATTCCCCGCCCGATCCTGGAGAATTCCTCCCCCGCCACCGGTGAGGAGGCCATCCCGCGCGTCGAACGTCTGCCACAGGCCCTGGCGGAAACCGGGACCGGCCTCGATCAATGTACCGGAACCGGCCGGCGTTCGATAAATCTCCCATCGCATCCAGATCGAGTTCTCATTCCCGGCAAAAGAATCCCCGAGTTCCCGTAGCAAGCCCTGCCACTCCGGATCCCCTCCCAATTCCTTCCCCTTTGCCTCGACCAGAGACGGCGTTCCCGCCTCGAACAGTCGGCTGAACATGCTGTCCGGAGTCGCCCTTCCTCTCTCAACGGACTCTACCAGACCACGTCTCTCCAGAAGGGGCACTACCCGGGATGCATAGACCTCCTCGAACGCCGCCATCCGCTCCGGCGCAACCCGGAAGGATAGCCGGGCCAGCGTCGGCTCCTCGGCCCGTGCGGAAAACGGCAGACCGATGAGCAGAAAGATCGCTATCCGGAGGATGAAATGCTCTGGTTTGGGGGGGCGGATCTCCATCGAATGCACACCTCCATAATGGGATGAGATTCCCATGGATGCATCTGTTGCAATCTCAAGGTACGGACTTTCTCCGGTGCCCATCAAGTCCCGGTCTCCCTTTCCCCCGGATGCAAAAAAACGAGCCGGCTCCACGCGAACCGACTCGTCTCAAAGCAAATGATCGAAAATGAACTACTTCCCCCGCACCTCCCCTCGCGGCCCCACCCCCGAAAGATCGAACGGCCGGAAGCCGACTTCCAGCGCCGGCGAGTTATTCTTCAGCCGGAAATCCCCCTCCCCCGGCGCCGCAAACCCCGGATCGGCGATCGCACTGTTCCGGTCCATCCCCGCCTGCTGCCACTGCCGGAACGCCTTCTCCCCAAAGCGGAACTTCTTCCCTCCAACCCGCCAGTAGAGATTGCCGTCGAAGGTTACGTGATCACCCGTCGCCTTCTTCAAATTCGAGGCTAACAGCTCCCCCTCGTCGAAATACACGATATTGTTCCTGAAGATGAACGAACAGTGCCTCTCCAGCCGCGTCAACGCCAGCTGCTCCTGACGCCCGAACGCCCAGATATTGTTCTGGATCAGATTGTTCCGCCCGTAGTGCTGATGAAACGCCGAGCAGTTCGTCCGATAAGCCAGATTGTTCTCGATCAGGATATCGGTGCTCCCCTCATCCGTGTAGATCGCCCAGCCGCCATATCCCCGCGAACTGATATCGTGAAAAATGTTGTAGCGAATCCGCGTCCCCGGGCTCACCCCCAGGGTGTAGATCCCACCCATGTCGCTGAGCATTCCGTGGCCGATATCGTGCACGTGGTTGTATTCGATGATATTGCCGTACCCCTCGCTCTCGGCGTACCCCCAGCACCAGCCGACCGAGATCCCGGTGTAATAAAAATCGTGGATGTGGTTGTGGACGACCTTGTTCCCACTCGCCCGCCCAACCAGCACCCCCACCGCACTCGGATACAGAATCCCCCCGTCCGCAATCACGCAGTCGCTGATCGCATTGCGCCTGCAGCCGTGCCAGATCTTCACCCCGCCGGCCCCCAGATCGATCACCTCACAGCCGACCAGTTCCACGTCGCAGCAGCCGTCCACCAGCTCCACACCGTAGCTGCCCAGATGCGCAAAGGCGCAGTGGCGAAACTCGCAGCCCCACACATTGCTCAACACCACCGCTCCCGGAATCTGATGGGAAGACTGCCCCACGTTGCTCATATCGGCCGGCAGATCCCACTGGTTGTGGGCAAAGACGATCCCCTCGAAGCGAAGCTGGCGGACCGGCTCCTTCTTCCCCTCCACCCGCATCAACTCCGTCAAACGCGGGGCGATCACCTCGGCCGTCCCCATCTCCTCCCCCGGCAGCGGCAGGTAGTAGAGCTTCCCCTCGGCTCGATCCAGATACCACTCCCCCGGCTCCAGCGCCTCGAACACGTTCTCCACGTAGTACTGCGTCGGCCGCCCGGCGTCGAAATCGTCGCTGAGCCGCTTGCTGCTCTTGCGGTCGAAGATCGCCAGCCTTTTCCGCCGCTCGATCTCTTTGATCCACAGCCGCGACTCGGTCCAGTAGCTCAGCCCCACCACCTCCACATCCCCCAGATTGTGCCACGCCGGATCGATATCTCCTTTCCCGTACACGAACCGATCCTGCCCCTGGTGATACGGCGTCTTGCTGTTCACCCCGACCAACCGCTCGATCCGATACAGTCCCTTCTCCGGCAACCGCGACCGCATCCGCCGCTCGCCGTCGACCCATAGCTGCTGGAAATACCACTTCCCCTGCGCCACTCCCGGAACCGATGCCACCCAGGCGGCGTGCCCGTTCACCTCGGTCTCCTTCCATCCCCGGATCCGCTTCCCTCCGCTGATCATCGGATGTTCATCGGGATACGCCCGATAGCTCACCGCCAGCGGCGGCTCGTTCACCGATTTTCCTCCTGCCAGCCGCAGCGTGCCCGAATCCGCCGGCGTAAAATTCAGCGGTGACAATAAAAAGTAGGTCCCCCCGCGCAGCAGTACCTCCACCGGCTTTTCCAATCCCTTTTTGACCAGCGGCCGCACCTTCTTCTGCGCCCCTTTCACCGAAGCCAGCGGCCCGTCCGTCCCACGCACATTCGGCTCGGGCAATCTCCCCGACCAGCTGTCCTTCCCATTCGGCGAGACGTAGAATACCGTCCCGTCGGTAGTGTCAGGCACCTTGTGACTCTTTCCCATTTCAGAACACTCCTGTGGAATTACTACGGCGCTGCCCGGCGGACATTCCAGCCGCCGGGCAGCACTCGCACCCTACTCGTAATACTCCTGCAGCGCCTTCGGCACCGTCTCCTTTTCCACCATCGACTCGATCCCCTCCACGCTGGCCAGGGCCGCCGCCATAGTAGTCACATACGGCACCTTCTGCTGAATCGCCGTCATGCGAATGTAGCTGTCGTCGTGCTTGCTGTCCCGACCGACCGGCGTATTGATGACGAGATCGAGCTCGTTGCTCTTGATCGCATCCACCAAATTCGGCCTCCCCTCGTGCAGCTTTTTGATGGACGTGCTGGCGATGCCATTCTCCTCCAGGAAGCGACCCGTTCCTTCGGTCGTGTGGAGAGTGAGACCCACTTTCTCCAGCCGTTTGGCCACGTCCAGCAGGACCGGCTTGTCCTTGTCGGCCACCGTCAGCAGGACATTCCCCTTCAGGGGTAGCCTGGTCCCGGTCGCCTCCTGCGCCTTGTAGAACGCCATGCCGAAACTTTCGGAAATCCCCATCACCTCGCCGGTCGCCCTCATCTCCGGTCCCAGCAGCGGGTCGACTTCGTGGAACATATTGAAGGGGAAGACCGCCTCCTTGACGCCGAAATAGGAGATTTTTCGCTTCTCGATCTCGGGGAACTCCGCCATCTTGCGCCCCAGCATGAACTGGGTGGCCAGGCGCGCCATGGGCAGCCCCATCACCTTGGCGACCAGCGGCACCGTGCGCGAAGCCCGGGGATTCGCCTCAATGATGTAGACCTGATCATCGCAGATGGCATACTGGACGTTGATGATCCCCACCACCTCGAGTTCCTTCGCGATCCGGGCGGTGTAATCCTCGATCGTGTCCAGATGCTTCTGGGGGATATTCCGCGTCGGTATGGAGCAGGCGGAATCGCCAGAGTGCACGCCGGCCAGCTCGATGTGCTCCATGACCGCGGCCACGAAGGTATCCTCCCCATCCGAGATCGCGTCCACCTCCGCCTCGATCGCGTCCTCGAGGAACCGGTCGATCAGCATCGGGTATTCCGGGCTGACCTTAATCGCCTCGCGCGCGTATTTGACCAGCATCTCCTCGTCGTAAATCACCTCCATACCCCGTCCGCCGAGGACGAACGAGGGGCGCACCATGAGCGGATACCCGATCCGTCCGGCGAGTTCCAGCGCCTCCTCCAGATTTCGGGCGGTGCCGCTCTCCGGCTGGGGAATGTCCAGCGCCATCATCCGCTCCCGGAAATACTCCCTATCCTCGGCCAGGCGGATGCTCTCCGGGGTGGTCCCAAGAATCTTCACCCCGTTGTCCTTCAGCTCCTGGGCGATATTGAGCGGCGTCTGCCCGCCGAACTGCACGATCACCCCTTCCGGCTTCTCCTTGTCGTAGATGGCCAGCACATCCTCGACCGTGAGCGGCTCGAAATAGAGTTTGTTCGAGGTGTCGTAGTCGGTGGAAACCGTCTCCGGGTTGCAGTTGACCATCACCGATTCGTACCCCTCGTCCCGCAGGGTGAAAGCGGCATGCACGCAGGTGTAGTCGAACTCGATCCCCTGGCCGATCCGATTGGGACCGCCCCCCAGAATCATAATCTTCTTATTGGGCGACACCGGCACCTTGTCCTCATCGCTGATATAGGTCGAGTAGTAGTACGCCGCATCCTCGACCCCGCTGACCGGCACCGCGTCGTAGCGGGCCACCTTGCCCAGAGCGATCCGCCTTTCACGGACTTCCGTCTCGGATACGCCGAAGAGGCCGGCCAGATACCGGTCGGCAAAACTCGACTCCTTCGCCCTGACGAGCAGTTCGTCCGGCAGATCCGCCCACGCGTGCGCGAGCAGTTCCTCCTCCAGATCGACCAGCTCCTTTATCTGCTCGATGAACCAGCGACCGAGATAGGTCAGCTGATACAATTCTTCGACGGTCATTCCCTTGCGCAACGCCTCGTACATCAGGAAGACGCGCACGCTCGACGGCTGCGCCAGCTGTTCCTTCAGCTGGGGAAGACTGAGCTCCTTGTATTCTTCGACACCCAGCCCTGACTTGCCGATTTCCAGGCCGCGGATCGACTTGTGCAGCGTCTCCTTGAAATTCTTGCCGATGCTCATCACCTCCCCGACCGCCTTCATCTGCGTCCCCAGGATGTCGGTCGCCTGGGGGAACTTCTCGAACGCCCAGCGCGCGAACTTCACCACCACGTAGTCGCCGCTGGGACTGTACTTCTCCAGCGTGCCGTCCCGCCAGTACGGGATCTCGTCCATGGTCAGGCCGGCGGCCAGCTTGGTCGAGATTCGGGCGATCGGAAAACCGGTCGCCTTCGAGGCCAGGGCGGACGAACGCGAGGTGCGGGGGTTGATCTCAATGACCACCAGCCGGTCGTCCTCCAGGTTGTGGGCGAACTGGACATTGGTCCCGCCCGTGACGCCGATCGCCTCGACGATCCGGTAGGAGAAATCCTGCATCCGCTGCTGCAGCGGCTCCGGCACCGTGAGCATCGGAGCGACACAGAAACTGTCCCCTGTATGGACCCCCATTGCATCGACGTTCTCGATAAAACAGACGGTGATTTTCTGGTTCTTCGCATCCCGGACCACCTCCAGCTCCAGTTCCTCCCATCCCAGCACCGATTCCTCCACCAGCACCTGGTGCACCAGGCTGGCGGCCAGACCACGCCGGACGATGACGCGCATTTCTTCCAGATTATAGGCGATCCCTCCGCCGGTCCCTCCCATCGTATAAGCCGGCCGCAACACGACCGGATAACCCAGATCTCCGACTGCTCTCTCCGCCTCCTCGAGCGAATGACATGCCACGGACCGGGGCACCTCGATGCCGAGCCTTGCCATCGTCTCCTTGAAGGCGATGCGGTCCTCTCCACGCTCTATAGCGTCCGCCTTCACCCCGATGACCTCGACCCCGTATTTCTCCAGAATCCCCTCTTTATAGAGGCTGGCGGCCAGGTTCAGTGCGGTCTGCCCCCCCAGATTCGGCAGCAGCCCGTCGGGGCGCTCTTTTTCGATGATCTTCGTCACGGTCTCCAGGTTGAGCGGTTCTATGTAGGTCTTGTCCGCCATATCGGGATCGGTCATGATCGTGGCGGGGTTGGAATTGACCAAAACGATCTGGTACCCTTCCTCCCGCAGTGCCTTGCAGGCCTGTGTGCCGGAGTAGTCGAACTCACACGCCTGGCCGATAATGATCGGCCCCGAACCAATAATCAGAATCTTCTCCAGATCTTCGCGTCTGGCCATGGTAGCTTTCTCTCTCTGCCAAAGAGTGGAAAAAGGGAGTGCGTCAGAGACTGCTCCGTAGTCCCCGCCGGCACCTTTCGAGCATCTAATACCTGTTGGCAATACGGAAATTTTCTTCACCTGTCAAACGCAGGAAACCATGGCAGAATCGCTATCTCCTTATTTTTCCTATAGAACGGAAAAAGCGGGACGATCTGCGCAGATCGTCCCGCTCGTCTCTACTTCGACCCCTTATTCAGAAGCCGTCTCGCCTCCAGTCTTTCCCATCACCGGGAATCTGGACGCCAGTTCGGCAAAAGTTTCAGTCAACCTGTCGCGGCGTAGCGGTTTGGGAATATACGCATCCATGCCGGCGGCCAGACAGTCCTCTTCATCGCTCTTCATCGCGTTGGCCGTCAGTCCCACAATCGCCATGTGCCCTCCAGCCAGCCTCTCTCGCCGCCGTTGCTCCCTGGTCGCCTCGATGCCGCCCATCACCGGCATCTGCATATCCATCAAAACCAGATCGAACGATTCCGCCTCCAGCATATCCAGCGCCTCCTGCCCGTTTCTCACCACGGTGACCGCGTGCCCCTGCTTTTCCAGCATAGCCACGGCGACCAGCTGGTTGACCTTGTTGTCCTCGGCCAGCAGCACGCGGAGCAGCTGCACGGTAGATTCTTCCGCGATGGAAGAATTCATCACCTCTTCCCCGGCCGGCAACTGGTCGGCCAGCGCATCCATGATCGCATCGAGCAGATCCGATCGGGTGATCGGCTTCCGCAAATGGGTGCGCACCCCTTCCTCGCGGATGCTGTTGATATAATCCTGATCATCGAGCGACGACAGCAGCATCATGACCGCTCCTCCCAGCTCCGCATGCCGGCCGATCTGCCTGGCCACCTCCAGACCGTCCATATCCGGCATCATCGCGTCCAGCAGCACCAGATCGAACGGCCGCTGCTCGCGCACCGCCTGCTGCATCTGCCCCAGAGCGGCCGGCCCGCACTCCACCACGGTCGGCCGCATCTCCCAGCTCTTGAGCATCTCCTCGATGATCAGCCGGTTGGTCGCGTTGTCGTCCACCGCCAGCACCCGCAGCCCCTGCAACCGCTCGAGAAGCGGAACCGTCCGGGAGGCCAGCGGCTCCGTAGGCAGGCCGAACTGCGCCGTGAAGAAGAACGTGCTCCCCGCTCCCTCTTTGCTCTCCACCCAGATGCGGCCCCCCATCAGTTCCACCAGCTGCGTCGAAATCGTCAACCCCAGACCGGTTCCGCCGAAGCGGCGCGTGGTCGAGCTGTCCGCCTGCGAAAACGCTTCGAAAATCTGGTCCTGCTTGTCCGCCGGAATCCCCACCCCGGTATCCCGCACCGAAATCTGTAGTTCGACCACCTCCCCTTCCTCTTCACACAGCTCGATATCCACCACCACCTCTCCCGTTTCGGTGAACTTCACCGCGTTGCCGAGCAGGTTGATCAAAATCTGGCGCAGACGCGCCGGATCTCCCACCAGCCCCTCGGGGACTTCGGGGGATACGTGGCAGGCCAGTTCCAACCCCTTCTCGTGGGCGCGCACCGCCACGATCTTCAGCACCCCGTCCAGCAGATCCCACAGCAGGAAGCCGGTCTTTTCCAGCTCCATCTTACCCGCCTCGATCTTGGACAGATCGAGCAGGTCATTGATGATGTCGAGCAGGGATTCCGCCGATGAATCGATCGTCTGCAGATAGCTGCGCTGAATCCGGTCCAGCTCCGTGCCCAGCAGCAGCTCGGTCATGCCGATGACGCCGTTCATCGGCGTGCGGATCTCGTGGCTCATATTGGCCAGAAACTCGCTTTTGGCCTGGTTGGCGAACTCCGCCTCCTCCTTTGCCCGCAGCATCTCCTCCTCGGCCCGCTGCCGCCTCTCCTCGCTGCGCTGCAGCCGACGCGCCCAGCCGACGATGGCCAGCCCCCCGGCCAGCCAGAGCAGAACGTGCGCCAGTCCCAGCCCCGAGAGGCTCTCCTCCTGGACCTTCCACAGTGCCGCCATCGGCACTGAGACGCTGATGCCGCCGCGGATCTCTCCTTCCCTATATCCCTGTGTGGCGTGACACTTCAGGCAACCCTTCTGGGTGACCAGGGGACGCATCAGGCGCATGTATTCCCCACCGACCATCTCCTCCACCGAGCTGACTTCGGGGATGCCTTCTTCAAACGCCTGCAGGGCCACTCTCTCCCAGGGATCCGGCGCGTTTTCCGGGCGAATCGGATCCAGGCTGGTGATGTGCCCGCGGACCCCGGACTTCCCCTCCTCGATCTCGTGGATCTGCCGCGTCATATACGCCGGGTTCACCAGGGTCAAATCCCGCCCCGACGGCGTCTGCAGATCCCGCTCAGGCAGATCGCCCAGATACGGATTCGCCGGCGTCTTCTCCGTCTCGGGCACGTAGGTTCCACCGTGCTCGGCGCTCCACTGACGATAGGTGACGTCCTTTTCGTACCCCACCCTCGCCTGGATGCGAGCCGCCTCCAGCGTGCTCTGCTGTTCCTGCGCGATATTCCACGCCAGCGAAGCGGAGATGAGCAACGTCCACACTGCGGCCAGCGTCCAGGCGTACCGCCTCACTCGATAAACGCGCTCGATGGGAAGCCCACCCTCTTTCGATTCGTCGGCCATTCAGCGACGTCCTCCTGAACCTATTACATCCCAGAACGCCCGGGCAATCTTCCCAAATTCTACGGGCGTAACCATGAAAACCGGCTTGTTCCCGATCTTTCTACCCAGACTACTCAGCGCCCCGTCCACGACGCGCGGTTTAAACCGCTTGTCTCGTATGGCTCTGGCCGCCCGCTCCACCGATTCCTCCCGTTGGGCGAAGAGTCCCTCCAGCAGCTGGCGAAAAAAATCCTCGGAGGGAACCTGGAACTTGGGCCGAATCTTGCGGATCTGCACGATGCCGCTCTCCACCTCGGGCGGTGGAGAAAACGCCGTCGGCCGCACCACCTCCAGCAGTTCCGCCTCCGCCAGCCGACCGATGGCGACACTCAGCCGGCAGTACCCGTTTTCCCCCACACCGGCGCAGATCCGCCCCGCCAGCCGCTTCTGGCAGATCAGCACTGCCCGCTCAAACTGGCAGTCCACGATCTTGAAGATGAGCGGCAGCGCCGGCTTGAACGGCAGATTGGCGACCAGTTTGTCAAAAGGGGGAAGCGCCATCTCCAGCGCATCCCCCCAGATCACCTCCAGATTTCCGTACTCCTTCTGCAGATCCCGCAGCCGCCGTTCGAACTGCCGATCCTTCTCGATCGCCACCACCCGGCCCGCGTTCTGCAGCAACCGCTCGGTCAAATTCCCGATCCCCGCCCCAATCTCCAGCACCGTCTCCGTTCCCCGCAGATCCGCGTACGCCACCTCCCGCTTCAGGATGTCTCCATCCACCAGGAAGTTCTGCCCCAGCGACCGCTTGGGCCGTATATCGTACTGTTTCAAATGGCGCAGCATCCGGGCTTACACCTCCACCTTCTCCTCACAACCCGCCCTTACGAACGTATCGTACGCCCACCCATCCCATTCCGGCTCCACTCCGATCCCGTGCAAATCCCCGTAGTTCTTGGCGATCAACCCACCCCGGAAAATATCCACCATCCGCTCGGTCTCCGCCTCGATGTGCGCCCTATCCCCCGTCGGCAGCACCAGCTGAATATCGCACGGCGCAAACAGGCCGACCCTGTGCCCGCGCAGCTTCTCAGCCAGCGCCGGCATGTCATAAACTGCCGGCTGGTCGAACTGCAGACAATCGATTCCCGCCTCGCACAGATCGTCCACCAGTTCGTAGTTGTACCCACAGGAGTGCTGAATCACCTTCACGCCGTACTCGTGCGCCTTGGAAGTGAGCCGCTCGTACAGCGGCCGAAAGACGTCGCGCCACATCGCCGGACTCATCAGCAGCCGGTCCTGGATGCCCAGATCCTCACAGAACATCACCCCGTCCATGCCCGCCTCTCCGTAGCGGGCGATCACCCCTTCCAGCAGCGTCGTCACTCGATCGTGCAGCACGTCGATCCGCTCCCGCTCGGCCAGCAGATCTACGAAGTAGATCTCCATCTTGCGCATGTACCGGCAGACGGCGAACGGCCAGCCCGGCAGCCAGCCGACGCGGAACAGATCGGTATCCGAGGCACCCAGCTGTCGGGCTCCCTCGAAATAGGCCGGATTGTCCAAATCCGGCAGTTCCAGATTGTCCAGATCCGCCCAATCCTCGAGCACTGGCTTGTACACCTCGCCCCCCTTGGACAGATGCTTGAGCCGGTACCAGACATTGCCCCAGATATCCGTGTAGAACTCGAAATCCCCCTCCTCCCAGCGCTTCTCCTGGAGACCGTGATTGCAGCCGGCGCCGGTGAAGTCGTTGCGCCATCCCTCCACACCGGTGAAGCTGAAGCCGATCCGCTCCGGGTCGTTCCACTCGATATTTGCGCTTATGACTTCCCTCGGTGTCATCTCCACCTCCTCTGATTTCGGATTCGCCATGCTGCTTAAAATATAAGGCGGCAGGGAAGTCCCCGCCGCCTTTCAGTGGTATTCTTCCTTCTCAAGAATCCAACCGATACTCGATATCCCGCAGCCCATACCCATCTGCATCGCACAGCAGCGCGGTGAAGCCCATACCCTCCTCACACGGCTCCACCTGCACCTCCAGGCGGTTGATCCCCTCGGCCAGTTCGACATCTACTTTAAACTCGGCAAACTCGTGGCCACTCCCCTGCTCCTTTTCCACCACGGTCTGACCGTTGAGCAGCACCCGCATCTTCCCGGCCGCCGAGGCCCACAGGCTGCCGCACTGCATCTTCCCGGAGCGCACCTCCACCGCCGCGCAGGCGGTCTCCGCCGCGTACTCCCCAAAAAAGCGAGCCAGATCGATATACCGCTCCTCGCTGTCAAGCCGCAGCCACTCCTCGGTCCCATTGCGCACCATCCAGCTCCGGTTGCCGCGCGCTGCGAACGCCACTCCCTTGCGACCGGCTGCCAGCTTGAACTTCCGCATCACCACCTCGACCGAGTTCCCCACCACCTCGATCTCCTCCGGGTCGAGCGTGCCGAATCGCTTCTGAGCTGCCAGGTGCAAATAGTCGATATCCTGCGCGTTGAAACCCATCACTTCGGAACAAACCGCGTCGGCCGCCACCGGATCGGCGCTGGCCACCACCACGTTGTGGCGGATGTTGTCCCCCCACTGCGGGCCATTCCCCTCGGTCGACCAGAACCCCTCGATCAGACTGTAATCGGCCGGATGATACGAAAACAGATCGAGAAACCCCTTCTGAAAATCCCCCTGGTGGATGTTGTGCTTCCTGACCACACCCGAGGGATGTGTGGGCAAAATGCCGACGTAGTTCTTCAGCGCCAGCGTCGTCGCGCAGGTGTGCGTCTTCATCGCCGGCACCGAGATCAGCTTGTCGCAGTCCAGAACCGTCGCCGGAATGTGGTATCCCTCGCGCAACTCTCCCGTGTCCGGCACGTACGCGCTGCGGCCGAACTGCTCCGGAGGGCGCATCTCCTGCCCCACCCGCTGCATCGGACCGACACCGCTGGCGAACGGGTCCGGAACCGGCAGAAAGCGGATCTCGTCGCAGTTCAGATCGACGATGTCGACCAGCCCCGGGCAGATCGCCTCGAACTCCTCGACGATCCCCACGTACGAGAGCCCGTCGAACTCCGGGAAACTCACCGTCCAGCCATCCTCCTGATCCGGCTCGGTCGCCTTCTGCCACTCCGCCCCACCCTCGGCGATGCTGATCCGCCGCGGCCGGCAGCTGTCGATCAGATACCCGATCAAGCTCTTGATCACTCGCAGATCGGTCACCTGCCCGGGATGGGCGACTCCATTGTACCAGTACGAACAGTCGTGCGAGGGGCTGGTGACGATATTCGGCTTGATCGCCACCCAGTCGGTCGGCTGCACGATCTTCTTCAGCGCCTGCTCCGACTGGTCCAGTTCCAGCGCCCGCCGCACCACCACATCCACCTGCTCGTAGGACAGCCGCGCGTCAAGCGGCGCCCGCAAGTCTTCCAGCGCCGCGTCCGTCGACGCGGCGATCGCTACCGTGGATTTGCCTCTTGCCATCTCTTTTCCCTCAGTTCTCCGTTCCTTGCTTCAGTTCGAAGTCGTGATCGCGCACCGTGCCGTCGTCGGTAAAGTCGCGCCGCGCCTTCCTCAAATCGCGATACAAATAAAACAGATCGCGCAAACCGCCAATAGAAAGCCAGACCATGACGATGAAAGAAGTGATGATGAAGAACATGGCGTTCACGTAGTAGTGATACGTGCTCCAGCCTTTCACCCCAATTCCCACGGTCATGGCGAGAACCGTCATGACGATCCAGATGACAAAGAAGCCGATCGACTTGACGATGGTGACGCCGTAGATGATCTTGTCGCCCCGCGTAAACTCGTCGGTGATCCCCAGCGCCGTCTTCCAGGTCCACTTATGCTCAACGGCTACCCCGCCGGTCGCCTCGCGGTCCGTGGCGACCACGTAACCGCCGCGGTGCAGCATCTTTTCCAGATTGAAATGGGTCCGCTTGCCCAGCAGCGAGAATCCCGCGTACATGCTCCAGCCGACCAGCATGGCGAAGAACAGCACCTCCTGACCGGTGAGAAAGAAATCCGTTCCGTACCAGTCGCTCCACCAGTGCTCGCAGATCATGCCGGCCGTGGCCAGCAGCGAGCCGCTGGTCAGCGCTGCGAAAGCCCCCGAGGTGGTCCCCCACCTGGAATAGAGCCCGCCGACGATGACCACCCCCGCTCCCCCCGTCCAGAAGGCACCGGTCAGCGCGAAAAACAGCAGAATGTCCTGCGTCTGCCGGTAGAAGGAGCTAAACAGAAAGATGAACACCGCCACCCCGAAAATCGAGATCCGCAGCAGGCGCAAATGCGCCTTGGGTTCCAGTTCCTTGCCACTCCAGGGCAGATACACATCCTGGACAAAGATGCTGCCCCACGAGTGCAGATAGGTATCGTGCGTGCTGATGAACGCCGCGAACATCACCGCCGCGAACGCCCCCATCAAGCCAACCGGCATATACAGCGTCATGGTCACCGGCGTGATCATCTGGTCGCGCACCTGCTCGTCCTCGATCCCCGCCAGAATACCGTTGACCTTGGCCGCCCAGTCGCTGTACTCCGGGTGGTGCATGATCATATACGCCACCAGCGGCATCAGCGTCAGTGCCCACAGCAGCGCCCAGCCGCGAAAGCTGCCCAGCACCCCGGCCATCTTCGCCTCGTGCGGCGTCTTCGCCGACACGTGATACGCCTGCGACCCCTGCCAGGCCATCCGGTTGATGACCATGCCGAACAGACCGATCAGGAAATACCACGGATTGAACCCCTTCACATCCCCGGCGTCGAACGGATCCAGCAGCGACTGCCCCTCCGGCGCCATCTGCAACCCTTCAAACACCTGATTCAGCGGAAACTTGACCAGCAACAGAATCAGAATGGTGATGAGGATGATATTGACGAAGAAAGACTGGAAGAAATCGGTGACCAGCACCGCGATCTGCCCCCCCGAAAAGGTGAAATACAGGGAGAGCGACAGCAGCACCACCAGCAGCGTGTGGTAGGTCGGCAGTATCGCCCCGAGCAGTTCGTAGTGACTCGGCAGGCCGCAGTAGTGGATGAAAAAGTTCGCCCCCACCGCCGGGAAGATGCCGAAGTTGATGATTCCCGATACCCAGCAGATGGTGGCCGCGTAGATGCGGAAGTTGCGGCCGTAGCGCATCTCGAAAAATTGGGCCAGCGTCAGTCCCCGCGTCTCCCGAAAGCGATAGACCACCCACCCGGTCAACATCAGAATCAGCGCGATCGGCGCCTGCAACTGCTCCCACCAGTTGGGCGCAAACCCCGCCTTGTAGACCATCTGAAAGCGGGCGACAATCGACACCGCCCCCAGCCCGGCGACCCCCTCGGCCAGCGTCAGCAAATACCGGCCGGCCAGCCGGTTGGCCGCCAGAAAATCGCTCGTCGACTGGGTGTACTTCTTGGTCGAATAGGCCAACGCGATGAAAAAGACGGCTACCCCAGCCACAACCACCCAGTCGATCCAGTGCATGTACATGGTTTACCCCCTCATTCTCGGATGCTCCCTGCGAAAAATTCTCGGTTCTCACGAACCAGCTGCAGTCTCTTCTCCCTCCTTCAGCTCAAAGTCATGGTCGCGCACCGTGCCGTCGTCGCTGTGGTCGCGCTTGGCCACCTTCAGATCGTGGAGCAGACGGAAGAGATCGCGAATGCCGCCGATCGACAGCCAGACGGCGATGATGAAGGAGGTGACGATGTAGAACCACATGTTGACATACTGGTGATACCAGGCCCATTCGCTGTCCGACATGCCGACCGTCAGGGCGATGGCGGTGACTATCACCCAGAGGCCGAAGAAACCCAGCGACTTGGCCAGCGTGATCCCGTAGATGATCTTGTCACCCCGGCTGAACTCGTCGGTGATCCCCAGCGCCGTCTTCCAGTTCCACTCCGGCTTGGCCACCACTCCTTCGGTCGCCTCGTGATCCGACACGACGGCGAATTCGCCGCGGTGCAGCATCTTGTCCAAATTGAAGTGAGTGCGCTTGCCCAAAAACGAAAAGCCCATGTAAAAAATGAACGACGCCAGCATCGCCCAGAAGTAAACCTCCTGGCCGGTGAGCGGAAAGTCGAAGCCGAACCAGTCCTCGCAGTAGTGCTCCAGAACCATGCCGGTGGTGGCCAGAAGCGTGCCGCTGGTCAGCGCCGCGTACGCCCCGGCCGTGGTCCCCCACGAAGTGTACAGACCGCCGATGATGACCATGCCGCAGCCACCCAGCCAGAAGGCGCCGGTCAGCGCAAAGAAGAGCGAAATATCCTGTGTCTGGTGGTAGAAGGAGCTGAACAGGACGATGAACACCGCCACGCCGAAAATCGCTCCGCGCAGCAGCTTCAAGTGAGCCTTGGGATCGATCTCCCTGTTCCGCCAGGGCAGATACACATCCTGAACGAAGATGCTGCCCCAGGAGTGCAGGTAGGTGTCGTGGGTGGTGATGAAAGCGACGAACATCACCGCTCCAAATGCCCCCATCATGCCCACGGGCAAATACATGGTCATGGTCAGCGGGGTGATCATCTGACTGCGCACCTGCTCGTCGGGAATCGCCGCCAGGATGGTATTGATCTTCTCCGCCCAGATGGCGTAATCCGGGTGGTGCATGATCATGTACCCCACCAGCGGAATCAACGTCAGGCTCATCTGGAACCCCCAGCCGCGGAAGTAGCCCAGCACGCCGGCCATCTTCGCTTCGTGTGGCGACTTGGCCGACACGTGATACGCCTGCGACCCCTGCCAGGCCATGCGGTTGAAGACCATGCCCACCAGGCCGATGACGAAGTACCAGGGATTAAACCCCTCCACGTCTCCCGCGTCGAATGGATTGACCAGTGATTTGCCCGTCTCGGCGATTTGCATCCCGTCGAAGACTTTGGCCAACGGAAACTTTACCAACACGATGATCAGGATAGCCACCAGCACGATGTTGACAAAAAACGACTGGAGAAAGTCGGTGACCAGCACGGCGATTTGCCCACCCGCAAAAGTGAAATACAGGGAAATTCCGACCAGCAGGATCAACAGCGTATGATAGGTGGGAAGTATCGCGCCCAGCAGGGAGTAGTGACCGGGCAAGCCGCAGTAGTGGATAAAGAAGTTGGCGCCCACCGCCGGAAAAATGCCGAAGTTGATGATGCCCGAAACCCAGCAGATGCTGCCCGCGTAGATGCGGAAATGGCGACCGTAGCGCATCTCGAAAAACTGGGCCAGCGTCAGCGACCGGGTCTCGCGGAAGCGATAGACCACCCAGCCGGTCAGCATCATGATCAACCCCAGCGGCGCGGCCAATTGACCCCACCAGTCGGCGGCGAAGCCCACCTTGTAGCGCATTTGAAAAAGGGCGACGACCGATACCGCCCCGAGTCCGGCCACCCCTTCGGCCAGGGTCAGCAAATAACGACCGGCCAGTCGGTTGGCGGCCAGAAAATCGCTCGTCGACTGCGCGTATTTCCTGGTGGCGGTCGCTACCGCAGTAAAAAAGATCACTACGCCGAAGATCACGGCCCAGTCGATCCAGTGCATATTCATAAACCAACCCCCTCTATGTAGGAATTTGCTAATTCCCGGAATCCGGTAATTCCCGAATTCGGTGGTTCCCGGTCGACCCTATCTGGCCGACCGCATCCTCCCCATGCAGAATTCGTGCCGTTTTATGAAATCGCCTATTATTTTTTGGAAGATCACGCTCAAATATATGTTTTATCAAGTATTATGTCACTTATTTCTTTGCCCGAATCCCCCGCCCCCAGAGCCACCGCAACCGTTCGGATACCAGTTAGGACAGACCTGTCCCCAACCAGGAATGTCGCTGAGACGCCCACATCTCAATTCCCCGTCTCGCCGCCGGAATCGCCTCAGAATTTGGCCCCTGGAGCGGGATCTGTCCAGCGCCGGTTGCCAGGCTCCTTCAAAATGCGGATAATCTGCCTCTATCCATATGATTCGACTTATCCCGACAGAACAGCGGAGCAAACCCGATATGAAGGAAGAACATCCTCAGGTCCAGCGCGTGGTGCTGGAGACCAGCTTGAAACCGTTCGCGCAAATCGACCCGGACAACATCGAACAGACCTGCCACCGGATCCTCTCCCAATGGCACCCCCTGCTCGACATCTCCGCAGAATGCTCCATTCTCTTCTGGGTCGCCGACGGCAGCGAGATCCTCACGACCTCTCCTATGCCGCCTATCCCGACGGCATCCCCGACAACACCCCCTTCGGCGAATTCTTCTGGCGCCAGAGCCGGGCGTTCACCTCCACCCTCGGCTTCGACTACATCTGGCTCTCCAACGGCTTCGGCTTCTCCCACTTCGGCTGGTCCGCCCTGGGCGAAAACTTCGACGGCCGGCAGTTCGCTCGCGTCGACTACGGCCAGGTCTCCGCCCGCATCCTCGACTTCTGGCAGCACTACCGGCGCGAGTGTCCCGATCTTCCCGTCGACGTCCGCGGCACCAACTACAGCACCGGTATCGACCTGGCCAGCGACTGCGTTCCCCTGACCGATATCTACGCCGGCGACTTCCTCCGCGCCCCCGCCCCCAACTATCCCTCCGGCGCTCTCAACGAGGACTTCGGCCTGGAGATGGTCGGCTACATGACCCGCATCGCCCGTCTGCCCGGCGATCACTTCCCCTTCCGCTACTACCCCAACGACCCCTGGTTCTGGCAGAACCCCTGGTGGGACCTGTACCAGCGCGAGCCGTTCGACATCTACTGCCCACTCTCCACTGGACGGCTCAATGGTCGAGGACAGATCGAAAACCCCCAGGTCGTCGAATTCCTCACCATCGACACCGAAAAAGGGGACCTGGACGAGCGCTGCGCCCTGGAGGTCATTCCCCACATCCGCCGGGCGATCGACGACTTCCCCGACCGGACCGGTCTGCTCACCTGGGTCTATCCGTTCGCCGAATACCATCAGCTGGCCGCCGATCGCCCCGAACGGCTCGACCTCCCCTACTTCGGCGACTGGTTCGCCCGCAGCGGTATCAACGCCGGCCTGCCGCTCAACACCGTCCTCTCCACCGACGATTTTCCCGAAGTCGTCGCCAACCATCCCGAGGCTCTGGCCGACACGATCCTCTTCAGCCCGGTTCCCTTCCTCGCAGGCGACTGGGAAGAGGCGCTGATTCAACACATCCACAGCGGCGGCCGTGCACTCCTCTACGGCCCGCTCGATCCGACATCGCCGATCGTGCGTCAATTATTGAACCTGGAAACCGGAGAAGGTATCGAAGGAGAGTGCTCCCTGCATCTCGACCTGGAGCCCGATCCTCTCGTCCGCTGGCAGGGAAACCGCACCTTCAAACACGAATCCATCCTCTCCGCCGGCCCGGTCTGCGAGCAGTTGATCGATTCCGCAGACCCGCATACCCGCGTCTACGCGACCCTTCGCCAGGGAGCCGAGGAGCGAATTTACGCCCTGACCCGCTGCTCTCCCGAATGGCAGGGGGGCGCGGTGAGCTGGATCCGTGGCTCCTCCTCCTTCTCCTTCGTCGATCAGCGCCCGCGCGAATATCCCGCCGACGTCTGGAACCCGGCGGAACTGGTCCGTTACCTTCTCACCTCCTTCGGCTACCGCTTCGTCCAGGAGCGCCAGCACCCCGGCGTCAAGCCGGTGCTCAACTTCGTCACCCGCCACCGCAACGGCTTCCTCTTCTCCGGTTTCAAGGCCGACACCACCGCCGTCCTGCGCTACGCCTTTCCGCAGGGCGCGCCTCTTCTGGTCGGCGCCGAGACCGTGATCCAAGACGACGCGGCCACCTATTTCCTGGACAAGTCCTTCCACAAAGAGTGCCGCATCTTCGTCCACCAATCGAGCGGCGGCGTCCTCTCCTGCAAGGAGAAGCCCCCCTTCCCCACCGGCAAAGAGCGCAAACTCCAGGTCTCCGGACTGCAGGACGCCGACCTGGTGGTATACCCTCCCCTGGAGCGCATGGACGAAGTATCGTTCGAACTGGACGGCCAGGAGGTGGACATCGAGGTGACCGGCGGCAGCTCCGGCGGTCAGAGGTTGGCCGCCGCGCACGCCATCCACCGGGAAGGGGACTGCATTCACCTGCGCTCCGTCACCGGCGTCCTCAGCGTCAACTGGTAGCTCGTGTTGGCAAAAAAAAGATCCCGATGTGCGGCGATTCCCACGGGGTATCGCCGCACATCGGGATCTTGGGGACAGATGCTATCCGTTTATTCCGGTTTTGATCAGCTGTTCCAGCCGTTCTGAAATTCCCTTCATCTTCTCAGTCTGCTCATAGATCATGACGGCGTCACCGCGCATCAGCGATTCTTCGGCTATCTGCAGCAGCAGCAGCTCTGCATAGGACATGATGATCTGCAGGGGCTGGTTGAGTTCGTGACAGACCGGTGCCAGCTCCATCAGCAGTTCCCGCAGCTGGTCCCGCTCGCGCACCACCCGCTCCATCTCGGTATCCAAAATTCTCCTCCCGCTCAGTTTCTCAAACTCGTCACCGGCGCCGGCAACCTCCCCCCGCGCCGCATAAACTCCGCCGCTGAAAACCGGTTCACCGCCATCACCGGCGCGCTCCCCAGCAACCCTCCAAATTCTACCAGATCCCCCGCCTTGCTTCCCGGCACGGGAATCACCCGCACCGCCGTGGTCTTGTTGTTGATCACCCCGATCGCCAGCTCGTCGGCAATGATCGCGCTGATGCACTCCGGCGATGTATCCCCAGGGATGGCGAACATGTCCAGCCCCACCGAGCAGACCGCGCTCAGCGCCTCCAGCTTGTCCAGCCCCAGCGCCCCCTCCTGCACCGCCTCGATCATCCCCAGGTCCTCGCTCACCGGAATGAACGTCCCGCTCAGCCCACCCACGTTGCCGCTGGCCATCGCACCCCCCTTTTTGACCGCATCCATCATCAGCGCCAGCGCCAGCGTCGATCCGTGCGCCCCCACCCGCTCGATCCCGAATCCCTCCAGCACCCGCGCCACCGAATCCCCCGGCGCCGTCGTCGACGCCAGCGAGATATCGACCACCCCGAACGGAATCTCCAGCGCCGCCGCCAGCTCCCGTCCAATCAGTTCCCCGGCGCGCGTGATCTTGAAGACCGTCCGCTTGATCACCTCCGACAGTTGCGTCAGATCGCACTCCCTGTTCTGCTCCACCACCGCGCGCACCACCCCCGGCCCGCTGATCCCCACGTTGAGACTGAACTCCCCCTCGCCTACCCCGTGGAACGCCCCGGCCATAAACGGATTGTCCTCGGGCGCGTTGACAAAGACGCAGAACTTGGCACAGCCGATCCCGTTCTCGCTCATCCCCGCCGCCTCGAGCAGCATCGGTCCCAGCAGGTTGACCGCGTCCAGATTCATCCCCGCCACGTTCGAGCCGACGTTGAGAAAAGAGCAAACCCGCTCGGTCTTCGCCAGCAGCTCCGGCAGCGCCCGGATCAGCATCTCCTCCGAGCGCGTCATCCCCTTCTGCACCATGCCGCCAAAACCGCCGATGAAATCGACCCCGCCCTGGCGCGCCGCCCGGTCCAGCGTGCGCGCCATCTGCAGATACTTCGCCCGCGTGGCGTGCCCCTCCATGATCAGGCTGATCGGCGTCACCGAGAGCCGCTTGTTGACGATCGGAATCCCGTACTTCACCTCCAACGCCCGCGCCTCCTCGACCAGGTTTCTGGCCCCTTTCTCGAGCTTGCGCAGCACCTTCTCCTTGAAGGTGGGAAAATGGCTGTCGACGCAGTCCTTGAGATTGACCCCCAGCGTCACCGTCCGAATATCCAGGTGGTGGCTGAGGATCATGCTCGCCGTTTCGAATACTTCGTCCGTGCTGATAGCCATAGCCCTACACCCTGTGCATCATCTTGAAGATGTTCTCGTGCTGCACCTGGATCTTCAACCCCATGTCCACTCCCATATTGGCCAGCTCGGCGCTGATCTTCTCTACAGAGCGCCGGGTGCTGGCGATATCGACCAGCATGGTCATCACGAAGTATCCCGCAGTGATCTTCTGCGAGATATCCTCGATATTGATGTCGTGTTTGTACAGATAGTTCGAGATCCGCGCCACGATCCCCTTCTGGTCGTTCCCGATCACGGTGATGAAGACCAGCTCCTTCTCCTGTTCCATACCTTTTCCTCATTGATGACACATCGCTCGTCGTTCTCTCTCGGGTTTTATAAGAACGCACAATTCTACGCGTAACCAAGCCCTCGGGGCACAAAAAATCGAACTCATCCAGCTCCATTCTCCGGGCAAAAAGAATATAGAAGCTGTAAAAATGATTGTGCCCACAGTCATAAATTCCCATCCTTTCCCTATCCGATGCTGTTGGCGCAATTCTACATACACCGGGGTTATAAACATGACAGAGCAAAAGAAAAGTCGACCGAATATCCTGCTGATTCTGGCCGACGACTGGGGCTACGGAGACCTGGGATGTTACGGCAACGAGGATATACAGACCCCCTGTCTGGACAGGCTGGCCGAACAGGGTG
>Ga0233430_1000684_pt1 | contig 57807 bp, 48 predicted proteins | sample SI_118_April2016_2_FD_179883 | JGI IMG/M metagenome (GOLD analysis project Ga0233430, IMG submission 179883) | Seawater microbial communities from Saanich Inlet, British Columbia, Canada - SI_118_April2016_150_MG | ecosystem: Environmental > Aquatic > Marine > Inlet | place: Canada: British... | reverse complement strand
AAATAGAAAAACTTTGTCTTAACAACAACAAGCTAACTTCTTTGCCAACATCAATTGGAAATCTAACAAGTTTAAAACAGCTTAATCTTTCTTATAACAATCTAACTTCTTTACCACCAGAAATTGGTAATCTAACAAGTTTAAAACAGCTTAATCTTTCTTATAACAATCTAACTTCTTTACCACCAGAAATTGGCAATCTAAGTAGTTTAGAAAGACTTTGGATTCATTTTAACCACCTTATTCCTTGGCCAAACGAAACCTTAAAACATTTTTCCTCGGACGGATATCTTATTGCAACTAAATCAACTCAAACCCTTACAAAAAGACAAATTCAAGATTGGTTAAGAAGAAAAAGAAGAGGAAGAAGAAGATATCAACAAATAGGTAATTTAGAACATAAGCACCAGCTTTAGTAAAAAAATAAAAAATGAGGTTATTATGAAAAATATAAAATTTAAAATATTCTTTCTTTTCTTTGCAGGCTTTCTACAAATATCAAACAACTTTGTTTTTGGAATGGAACATTACGAAGATCAAAAATGTTCATTATGTTTAGCAAGCACATACTATGTAACTGACGATGAAGTAAATTTAATAAATAAAAGAAAAGAAGAAATCCCTGCTAACACTGAAGGCCTTAGAATTGGAAGCGAAGAAGATATAGTTCCTGTTGATTCTAGATTCAAAATACTTGTTGATAAAAGTGATAGATCAAAACTTATCCCTCTTCCTAGTTCTGAAATTGTAAAAATATCACATGTTGACAATGATTATAAACATTATTTTCATACAACATGTTTTCAAAAATACATAGCAAGTAGTCGGTACAAATATCCAAACGAATCATTAATTTGTCCTACTTGCTATAAAACAATTCAAACGGCAATTACATTAGATAAGGTAAAAATTTATCCCGAAACCACTCTAGAATATAAAACTTTATGGGAAACCCAAACCTCAAATGTCTGGAATTTAGGATACAAAATAAATAAAATTGAAGGATTTTCTCAATTTAAAACTCATATTTTATTTTTAGAACAACAAATAACAGTATCACAGTTAGTTTTAGATATAGATAGCAGTATTCACGAAATACCTGAATCCTTTTTTTCAGAATTAGAAACTTTAGAAATACAAAAACTTTATATTTGCAATAACAATCTAACTTCTTTGCCAACATCAATTGGAGAACTAACAAGTTTAAAAGAGCTTTGGCTTTACAGTAACAATCTAACTTCTTTGCCAACATCAATTGGAGAACTAACAAGTTTAAAAGAGCTTTGGCTTTACAGTAACAATCTAACTTCTTTGCCAACATCAATTGGACAACTAACAAGTTTAGAAACGCTTTCTCTTTGGAATAATAAACTCACTTCTTTACCAGAATCTATTGGAAACCTAAGAAGTTTAAAAACGCTTGATTCTGCTTTAAACAAACTAACTTCTTTACCAGAATCTATTGGGCAGCTAAGTAATTTAAAAGAGCTTTATCTTTGGAACAATAAACTAACTTCTTTACCAACATCAATTGGAAGTCTAAGTAGTTTAGAAAAACTTTATCTTTGGAAGAATAAACTCACTTCTTTACCAGAATCTATTGGGCAGCTAAGTAATTTAAAAAAACTTGATCTTTATCGTAACAGCCTTACTTTTTTACCAGAATCTATTGGGCAGCTAAGTAATTTACAAAAACTTAATCTTATAGGGAACAAACTCTCTTCTTTACCAGAATCTATTGTAAACCTAAGTAGTTTAGAACAACTTTGGATTCATTTTAACCACCTTATTCCTTGGCCAAACGAAACCTTAAAACATTTTTCCTCGGACGGATATCTTATTGTAACTAAATCAACTCAAACCCTTACAAAAAGACAAATTCAAGATTGGTTAAGAAGAAAAAGAAGAGTAAGAAGAAGATATCAACAAATAGGTCATTTAGAACATAAGCACCAGCTTTAGTAAAAAAATAAAAAATGAGGTTATTATGAAAAATATAAAATTTAAAATATTCTTTCTTTTCTTTGCAGGCTTTCTACAAATATCAAACAACTTTGTTTTTGGAATGGAACAAAAAGAAGCTCAAGAATGTTCATTATGTTTAGCAAGCACATACTATGTAACTGACGATGAAGGAAATTTAATCAATAAAAGAAAAGAAGAAATCCATGAGAACGCCGAAGGCCTTAGAATTGGAAGCGAAGAAGATATAGTTCCTATTGATCCTAGATTCAAAACACTTGTTGATGAAAGTGATAGATCAAAACTTATCCCTCTTCCTAGTTCTGAAATTGTAAAAATATCACATGTTGACAATGATTATAAACATTATTTTCATACAACATGTTTTCAAAAATACATAGCAAGTAGTCGGTCCGCAGTGTCAAACACATCATTACTTTGTCCTACTTGCAATCAAACAATTCAAACGGCAATTACATTAGATAAGGTAAAAATTTATCCCGAACCCCCTCAAGAATTTGAAATTGTATGGGAAAACCAAACAACAAGTGGCTTGGACTTAAAATACAAAATAAATCAAATTGAAGGATTCTCTCAACTTAAAACTCATATTTTATCTTTAGCAACACAAAGAACAGTATCACAGTTAGTTTTAGATATAGATAGCAATATTCACACAATACCAGAAGATTTTTTTTCAGGATTAGAAATAGAAAAACTTTTGCTTAGCAATAACAAACTAACTTCTTTGCCAACATCAATTGGGCTTCTAAGTAATTTAAGAGGGCTTCTCCTTGATTCTAACAAACTCACTTCTTTACCAGAAGAAATTGGGCAGCTAACTAATTTAAAAAAGCTTTTCCTTGATTCTAACAAACTGACTACTTTACCAACCAAAATTGGAGATCTAGAAAAATTAGAACAACTTGATCTTAGAAAAAACCAACTTACTTCTTTACCAGCAGAAATCGGAGATCTAAAAAAATTAGAACAACTTGATCTTAGGAAAAACCAACTGACTTCTTTACCAGTAAAAATTAAGAATCTAAAAAGTTTAAACGATCTTTGGATCTCTCATAACCAACTCACTGAATTCCCGTCAGAAATTGTAGAACTAACACAGTTAAAAATACTTTTGCTTACTAATAACCGCCTTACTTCTTTACCAGCAGAAATTGGAGATCTAGAAAGTTTAAAAGAGCTTAATCTTGCTTATAACAAGCTAACTTCTTTACCACCAGAAATTGGAAATCTAAGTAGTTTAGAAGGACTTTGGCTTAACAATAACAAGCTTACTTCTTTACCACCAGAAATTGGGAATATAGAAAATTTAAAAGAGCTTAATCTTGCTTATAACAAGCTAACTTCTTTACCACCAGAAATTGGAAATCTAAGTAGTTTAGAAGGACTTTGGCTTAACAATAACAAGCTTACTTCTTTACCAGAATCTATTGGGCAGCTAAGTAATTTAAAAGAGCTTTATCTTTGGAACAATAAACTAACTTCTTTACCAGAATCTATTGGGCAGCTAAGTAATTTAAAAAAACTTGATCTTTATCGTAACAGCCTTACTTCTTTACCAGAATCTATTGGGCAGCTAAGTAATTTACAAAAACTTAATCTTATAGGGAACAAACTCTCTTCTTTACCAGAATCTATTGGAAACCTAAGTAGTTTAGAACAACTTTGGATTACTTTTAACCACCTAACTACTTGGCCAACACAAATCTTACAACCGTTATTAGATAAAAATCCACAAATAATAATTTTGGGTAAGGGACTTCAAACAATCCCTGTAAAAAAAATAATTCAAGATTTGCAAAGAAAAATAAGAGGATATCAACAAATAGGTCATTTATAACATGAGCACCAGCTTTAGTAAAAAAATAAAAAATGAGATTATTATGAAAAATATAAAATTTAAAATATTCTTTCTTTTCTTTGTAGGCTTTCTACAAATATCAAATAGTTTTGTTTTTGGAATGAAACATAAAGAAGATCAAGAATGTCTATTATGTTTAGCAAGCACATTCTATGTAACTGACGATGAAGGAAATTTAATCAATAAAAGAAAAGAAGAAATCCATGAGAACGCCGAAGGCCTTAGAATTGGAAGCGAAGAAGATGTAGTTCCTATTGATCCTAGATTCAAAACACTTGTTGATGAAAGTGATAGATCAAAACTTATCCCTCTTCCTAGTTCTGAAATTGTAAAAATATCACATGTTGACAATGATTATAAACATTATTTTCATACAACATGTTTTCAAAAATACATAGCAAGTAGTCGGTCCGCAGTGTCAAACACATCATTACTTTGTCCTACTTGCAATCAAACAATTCAAACGGCAATTACATTAGATAAGGTAAAAATTTATCCCGAACCCCCTCAAGAATTTGAAATTGTATGGGAAAACCAAACAACAAGTGGCTGGATTTTAGGATACAAAATAAATAAAATTGAAGGATTTACTAAACTAAAAACTCATATTTTATCTTTAGAACCACAAAGAACAGTATCACAGTTATCTTTAGATATATATGATGGTATTCACACAATACCAGAAAACTTTTTTTCTGGATTAGAAACTTTAGAAATACAAACACTTTGGCTTGACAATAACAATCTAACTTCTTTGCCAACATCAATTGGAGAACTAACAAGTTTAAAAGGGCTTTTTCTTTGGAATAATAAACTCACTTCTTTGCCAACATCAATTGGAAATCTAACAAGTTTAGAAAGGCTTGATTTTTGGAATAATAAACTCACTTCTTTACCAGAATCTATTGGAAACCTAAGAAGTTTAGAAAGGCTTGATCTTCGCTTTAACCGACTAACTTCTTTACCAACGTCAATTGGAGACCTAATTAATTTAAAATTTCTTAATATTAATCTGAACCGACTCGCTTCTTTACCAGAATCTATTGGACAGCTAACAAATTTAAAATGGCTTTCGCTTTCTAGGAACCAACTTACTTCTTTACCAATAGAAATTGAAAATCTAACAAGTTTAAAAAAGCTTTATCTTGATTTAAACTATTTAATTCCTTGGCCAACACAAATATTGCAACCGTTATTAGATAAAACTCCACAAACAAGAATTTATGGGGAAGGATTACAAACGAATAATGTTGTACCAATAAATGAGAATATTCGAGAAAATCGTTTATTCTTAAAATATAAAATAAAACGAGTTGAAGGTCTTATTCCTTTCAAAAACTTCTTATTAAGATTACAAAGAGACACCCAAGCAAAAATATCAGAATTAAACTTAAGAATAGATGGAAATATTCACACAATCCCAGAAGACTTTTTTTCAGGATTAGAAATAGAAAAACTTTGGCTTTGCAACAATAAACTCACTTCTTTACCAACATCAATTGGAAGTCTAAGTAATTTAAAAGAGCTTGATCTTTATGGTAACAGCCTCACTTCTTTACCAGAATCTATTGGAAACCTAAGAAGTTTAGAAACGCTTAATCTTGATTTTAACAAACTTACTTCTTTACCAACATCAATTGGACAGCTAGGAAATTTAAAATTTCTTTGGATTCATTTTAACCACCTTGTTCCTTGGCCAACCGAAACCTTACAACATTTATTCTCGGGCATAGATCTTATTGTAAATAAATACACTCAAACCCTTACAAAAAGACAAATTCAAGATTGGTTAAAAAGAAAAACAAGACGCAGAAGAAGAGGATATCAACAAATAGATCATTTAGAACATTAGCACCAGCTTTAGTAAAAAAATAAAAAATGAGGTTATTATGAAAAATATAAAATTTAAAATATTCTTTCTTTTCTTTGTAGGCTTTCTACAAATATCAAACAACTTTGTTTTTGGAATGGAACATAAAGAAGATCAAGAATGTCCACTATGTTTAGCAAACGTACACTATGTAACTGACGATGCAGTAAATTTAATAAATAAAAGAAAAGAAGAAATCCCTGCTAACACTGAAGGCCTTAGAATTGGAAGCGAAGAAGATATAGTTCCTATTGATCCTAGTTTCAGAACGCTTGTTGATGAAAGTGATAGATCAAAACTTATTCCTCTTCCTGATTCTGAAATTGTAGAAATTTCTCATGTTGACAATGATTATAAACATTATTTTCATACAACATGTTTTCAAAAATACATAGCAAGTAGTCGGTCCGCAGTGTCAAACACATCATTAATTTGTCCTACTTGCAATCAAACAATTCAAACGGCAATTACATTAGATAAGGTAAAAATTTATCCCGAAACCCATCTAGAATATGAAACTTTATGGGAAACCCAAACCTCAAATGTCTGGAATTTAGGATACAAAATAAATCAAATTGAAGGATTCTCTCAACTTAAAACTCATATTTTATCTTTAGCAACACAAAGAACAGTATCACAGTTAGTTTTAGATATAGATAGCAATATTCACACAATACCAGAATACTTTTTTTCTGGATTAGAAACTTTAGAAATACAAAAGCTTGATCTTGGTAACCACCCATATTTTTTCCCGGCCTACAAAGAACTAACTTCTTTACCAGAATCAATTGGCAATCTAACAAGTTTAAAAAAGCTTGATCTTGGTTTTAACAAACTTACTTCTTTACCAACATCAATTGGGAATCTAACACAGTTAAAACAACTTTACCTTTATTGGAACAGACTCACTTCTTTACCAGAATCTATTTGCAATCTAAAAAGCTTAGAAAACCTTTGGGTCTCTCATAACCAACTTACTTCTTTGCCATCAGAAATTGGGCAGCTAGGAAATTTAATAAAGCTTAATCTTATAAGGAACAGACTAACTTCTTTACCAACGTCAATTGGACAGCTAAGTAATTTAAAATATCTTGATCTTCTTGTTAACTATTTAATTCCTTGGCCAAAACAAATCTTGCAACCGTTATTAGATAAAAACCCACAAACAAGAATATTATATGATTGGTGGTCTCAAAGAATCCCTGTCAAAAAAATATTTCAAGATTTGCAAAGAAAAATAAGACGCAGAAGAGAATAATACCAACAAATACATCTCACCTTCTTTAATCTACTTTCCCATAAAAGCAAAAATAGCTTCAAGTGCAATTAGAATAATAATAACAATCGTTAAAATTTCTTCATGCGTTCTCTCTAGCCTATGTTGGTATACAGTATAAAGATCACTAATAATATCTAGTTTTTTATTTATTGATTCTTTCCACGAACCAAGAGATAAGTTATGAACTAATACAGAGTAAATCTTGGAATAATAGGCATCTCCAACCATTTTTATACTGCCTTCAAGTCTTTCAACAATAACAGAAATATCTACTCTTAAGCGAGCAAGTTTTGATATTGAAGTATCCATTCTTCTACCAATTAAAGGGATGTACGCTTTCCAAGAAATAGTTAGTGGTTTTAGATAAAAATCTTTTAGAGTGTTGTCTAACAATCTATCAAAATACTGCAACTCTAAAAGTTGTATATTTGCTGACTCAAAAAACTCTAAGGTTTCATAATATTCATCATCATAAATAAATGAAGCTTCGCTATCTATGATCATAAAATCTTGACCATAGTAGCCTGTAGTTGAATCTAAAATATCTTTTATTTGATAGTCAGAAAGAGTTTGGGTTTCTAAACGTAAAAGCGAGGCTATTTTGCTACCATAACTTTTTTCAAATTCTTGAGCAGAAATATCTTTTACCAAATTCATTTGAACTACAAAATATGAATTTTTCATCTGATAAAAATGTGGAGATTCAATGGCTGGTAAAATTTGTTCAAAAACATTCCGTGCATCATCTTCACTTTTTCTATCATAAGAATTATGTATATCTATAATTTTATGTTTTAGAGTGTCAAAAGTATCATTAAAAGGAATACTATAACAAAAAGCAAAAGCTCCAAAACTGTACGCTTTACTCAAAACACAATCATTTCGTTTTTGACCACCAAACTCTGGCATCTCAAAAGAAAGCGGAATATGATAGTTTTTAAAATAAGGAGAAGAAGGAATTTCACGTAACTTTAAAAGTTTTTTTCTTTTTATAGAATCAAAATCAAACTCATCACCAACATCAAAAAAATAAAACAGCAAAATATTGCCACTAAAGTTTTTTTCTTCTTTTTTATCTATCATCAACCTCTCCTTATCACAATATCCCCAGCGTTTTCAAATTTTCTGTTACTTTTTTATCACCCTCATAAATATCTTGTACAAAAAAACTTCTACATCCGGCAGAATGTCCAGATTTAATATCACAGTCTTTGTCACCAAACATAAGAGATTTTGATAAATCGATATTAAATTCACTAGCAGCCCCTAAGATCATCCCAGTTTCTGGTTTTCTACAAAGACATTTTTTTTTATATTTCTCAATTTTTGCATCAGGATGATGCGGACAAAAATACATTTTTTCAAAATAAACACCTTGTATCTCAAATAGCTTTTTTAATTCTTTATGTGTTGTTTTTACAAATTCTTCATCAAAAAAACCACGTGCAACCCCAGATTGATTTGTAACTACAAAAAGCTTATACCCTGAATCTTGTAATGTTTTAGCTAACACAACGGCTTGTGGAATAATTTCTATTTGGTCTAAACTAGACAAATAACAAACATCTTTGATCAATGTTCCATCACGGTCAAAAAATGCAGCCTTGATACTATTCATAAATTTAACTTTTATTTTGCTTTTGTTTTCTGTATTCACGCTCTCTCATTCTAGCATATTTTTCTAAAAACTTACTTGCCACCAGCAACGCAGGCCTAGAAGTACCCGCTCTTTCTACTAATACAATAAGAACAAGAGGCTTTTCTTTTTTATAAGAAAAATAAGAAGCAAACCAACCATGTTCTAAAAATCTCTCATCCATCTCAGATTCTTTTTTTAAGCTAACTTGTTGGGCTGTTCCTGTTTTAGCACGAATATCAAAATTTTTGGTTAATCTTTTAAGCAGCCTAGCAGTTCCCTTTGTAACAGTTACACTCATTGCACCACGTAAAAACTCTAAAGTTTCTTCGCTAATTTTCAACGGTGTTTTTTCAATTATTTCTTGCTCCAACAATCTAGGTTTAACTAAAAAACCACTACTAACAGCAGCAAGCATCCTTGCAACCTGAAGGGGAGTAACAAGCAAATACGTTTGACCAATACTCACAGAAAGCGTTTCACCCTTCCACCAATTTTCTCCCTTATTTAATTTTTTCCACTTTATTGTTGGAACCAAACCATCTTTGTCTGAAATTAAAAAATTGGTTTTAGAACCAAAGCCAAACCTAAATGCATAATCTGCCAGTTGATCAATTTTAAGAAGTTTTGCAATTTCAAAACAAATGATATTACAAGACTGAGCAAGAGATTCTTGACATGAGAGTTCACCATGCCCCCACCTTTTTATACATTTAACTTTTCTACCACAAAATTTTGTAAACCCTTTACAATTAAAAGTAGAATTTTCATCAATAACACCCTCTTCTAGTCCGGCCGAAATTGTAACTAATTTAAAAATTGAAGCAGGCGGATAGACAGCATGAATTGCACGGTTTAAAAATGGATTATTAACAGACAATTTATCATCCCAATCTTTTTGGGAAATTGGGGATAAAAAAAGATTTGGGTCAAATGTAGGAAAAGAAGCTAAAACACGAACCGCACCATCTTGTGGGTCCATAATAATAAATGCGCCAGATCTGTTTTTGTCAAAAGATTCTTCTGCAATTTTTTGCATTTGCAAATCTAAGGTAAGACGAATATCGTTTCCCGGCTCGGCTTTTTGCATTTTTACACGTTCTAACTTCTTGCCAACTGAATTTATAACGTGCAATGTATATCCGGCGTGTCCTTTAAGTTTGTCTTGGAAAATTTTTTCTAATCCATAACGCCCTACAAGTTTTTCAGCTTCAACACGACACAAATGACCCAAAATATGACTTGCAAATCCTTTGTATGGATAAAGCCGCTTAAACCTATTAATTATTAGCACATTGTTTACATCAAAACATTGTTCGCTAACCAAACATAATTTATCAAAAGGAATATCTTCGCTAATTCTTACACGCTTAGACAACCGCTCACTTTTATTTATTTTAGAAAGTTCATTTTTATAATTATCTAGCTTTCCTATAATTTCTAATACTTTTTTTAAAACCAAAACTTGTTCTTGTGTTAATTTTGATTTTCCTGAACCTTCCCAATAAATATCAAAAACAGGTCTATTTGTTGCTAGTAAATTATTTTTACAATCCAAAAGATTTCCACGTCTAGGATAAATAACTTCAAGTTTTAAAAAATTATTTTCTCCACGAAACTGCAATTCCGCACGTTGCTCTACTTGAAGATAAAAAAGACGAATAAATATGATAAAAACAAAACAAAAAAGAGCATATAAAATATATAAAATCTTCTTGTTATTTTTTTTTGATATTTGTTTAGAATTTGTTTCCAAGATGTCTATTCCGTTAAACAAAAATTATAGATCTTCCTTAAAAACCAATGATATCAGGTATCTGTTTTTTCCAAAACTAAATTTCCAAATTTATTAAGTGGATTTTTTTCATCACACATTTTTGCAAGTTCAGCAGATGAAACATGAGTATAAATTTCAGTGGTTGAAAGTGATTTATGCCCCAGCAATTCTTTTATAACCCTTAAATCCACTCCTTGATTTAGTAAATGTGTAGCAAATGAATGCCTCAATTTATGAGGCGTTAGTTTGCGATCAATTTTCAAAAAGCTTCTAAACATTTCAAAAATGCGTTGCACAGAGCGAGGACTAATTTGTTTACCATTGTAACTTAAGAATAAATAGTCTTCATCTTGTCCTTCAGACGCTAAACCCGCACGCTCTTCTTTTAAATACACTTCTATAACATTTTTTGCTTTATCACCAAACAAAACATATCTTTCTTTGGAGCCCTTACCCAAAACGCGTATATTTTTTTCTGTAAAATTTATGTCTGCTAATTTGATATTTGTAACCTCAGAACAGCGGGCTCCTGTAGCATAAATTATTTCTAAAAGCGCTTTATCTCTGTATGGAAACTTTGTTGGCAGCTTTTCATTATCAACTTTATCTAGTAAAAAAAATATTTCATCAACGCTTAAAATAACTGGTAACCTGCGCTCAACCCTTGGAGCCTTGCAATCAATTTTAAGGTTTATCCCTTGAGGTTTTAGAAAATGTTCTAGTGATTTAAAACATGAGATTTTTCTTGCAAGAGTTGCTTTAGAAATTTTTTTGTAAAAAAGAGAAACTATATATCTTTTTAATACCCTTCTAACTGAGTCAAATAATTGAAACTCTTTTTCTTTTATTTTGCTCCAAAAAACAATAAATTGATCTATGTCACTTTTATATGCACGCAATGTATTGCCAGAGATACCTCTTTCAACTTCAAGGTGCACAAACCACTCTTCCACTTTTTCTCTAAAAGTTCCTAGCTTCAAAATAACTCTCCCCCTGCTTTTACATTTTAAACACTACTCTCTTTTCTAGGGCTAGCCGAAGGCTGAAGTATAGCATCCATTCCATATTCGGCACAACGCCTACTTACAGTAGAACGATTAACCCCTAAAAACATTGCTACTTTACTTTGATTATTATCAAATTTACGCATCAACATTGCAACCATTTTAGGATCTTTTAGTGCGTGCTTGCCCAAACGTGCTGCTTCCACTAAGTCAAAATCAGAAATATGATAGGCTGGATCCATTACAGAATCACTTATAGATTGTTTACGAGTTTTTTTCAATATTATATTTTGAATTTTAGTTTTTAGCTCATCAATAGAAACACATCCACTTGCTAGTAGCTTTCTTCTATCTGAATCATTAAATGTAAGCAAATTTTGATATATCTTAGAATAAACTAATTGCTGACGCAAACCCTCTGCCAAACTCAAAAATTCTTCAGAAGGCAACGCAGAAAGAGAAGGAAGCCAAACAGAGGCTTTGTGTAATTCATAAAATAACTCTTTTAAAAATAAACCTCTATTAACTAAATCTTGTAAATTCTGACTTGAAGAACAAATTAAAAATAAATCTGAATCTGCACTTGCGTCACTTCCCAAAGGCGTATATTTACCTGAAATAAGAAAATCTAATAGTTTTTGTTGAAGATTTAAACTTAATAGATGAACATTTTTAACAAGAAGTGTTCCTTTAGAATTCAAAGATTCAAAAAGACAATTTTCTTGTTGCTGTTGAAACATTGGATTTATTCCAAAAAGTTTTCGCTCTGTTGGTTCATCATCAAAACTTTGCTGAACCACAAATTCTTCAAAAATTTGGCGTTTGCTAATTTTATGCGCCGCATGCGCAAACAAAAGAGCTTCTGCTTGAGAATTAACTTCCAGTAAAAAATGTTTTCTACTGATTACATACTCCAAGAATGCAACCTTACAATTTAATATCGTTGGAGCGTCAGAAGGAAGCAATTGATTAATTATTTTACCATCATCTGTGGTATGCAAAGCAAGTAAATAATGCCATTTCTTTTGATTTTTCAGAAAAGCAATTTTGTCTTTTATTAAATCAGCAATAGTAGGATTAGAAACGGTAATAATTGTATTATTTTTATCTAAATTTGGAGAAGATGAAATAACAAGCTGTTCGCCATATGAATCATTTAGCAAAGCTCTTTTGGATGACAAATAAACAGAAGATTCATAACCTATTTTTAACATTTCTTGTGTAAACTCAAGTCCTTTATCCCTATTCAAATCAGACTTCACTATATCTTTTGCCGCTTGGTTACAATAGTTAAATTTTTTATTCTTATAGGTTAACACGCCAACTCTTCGAGTTTTAGCAGAACTAAAAAGTGGGTAAATAGCCCTTTTTAAAAGCTCAAGACGCTCTTTGTTTTTGTATGCCTCTGCCTTAACGGATTGTTCACGAAGAAGAATGGAATCTAGATTCATATTTACTAAAAGATATATGATACTACTTAAGTAATTCGCATAAATGAGCATCTCATCACGTTCAATGTCTGTATAAAATTTAGAAACCCTTGCCGCTCTTTCTACAATTATACAACCAACAAATTTGCTACCACTGTATAAAGGCAAGAAAATATCTATATTTAATCTTTTCAAAAATTCTACAATTTTATTTAAATTACCTTCGCCCTTATTTGTCTTGTTATAAAAGTTTGTAAATTCTATTTCATCACTAATAAGAACTTTTTGTTCCCTAACAAAAGAAACAATATCAGGATGCTTGGTTGTAGAGCTAAAGATTTTTTCAATATACAAACTTCTGCTCTCATCTGTTTTTTCAAATTTAATTTTTTGCCTATCTAACCAAGATTGTTTAAAAATAATAGAAACTTTATCTGAAGGAATTTTAAATGCTTTTTGGAAAAAATAGCCAGTTGTTGAATCCAATTCTTGAATATTAGAAATTGTACCTAATCTTTCAAGTACTTCTTTAAAATCATCTATAAAACTAAATTTTTCAGAAGCCGCAGACTTTACATGAGTTTGCATATTCAAAAAACGCAATCCAGTTAGCCTTTTAGCACAATAAAAAAGCATTCCTGTTAATAAAAAAGATGTAGCGGTAGCAGCAAGTGGATTAACAGGAGCAACAAAATCTGATTCAAATATTTTTACGACAAACAATGGAATCATAAAATATTGACCAAAAAAACCTATATGCTTTTTTAAAAGGTTAAGGGGTTCAACCTTATAGTTCCTATATATAATAGCTATAAACACTATACACAAAAACAAAACATAACCACTTGCTAATTTAACCATAAGTAAATCAGTTGGAGAATTTATAAAGGTCCTATAAAAAAATGTATATCCAGCTTTAAACAAATAATTTGTAACTAAAAAAATTGTTGGTGGGATAAAAAAATAAAGAAGCTTTTTTGAAATAGGACGAGATGAAAAACTACGAAAAAAACATAAAAACGCAAAAAATTGAAATATTCCTGCAGCACAATCAATTCTAAAAAATATTTTTGCTGTAACCCTAGAAATAAGACTAAATGGCAACAAACGAAGGTGATACAACGTAAAACTTATATTTGAAAAAATTCCAGATAGAAGAATTACCACCAAATAAAAATAAATTTTACCTCTATTACTAGAAGCTGTTTTTTTATGCAAAAAAAACAATAAAAAAATCTTAAATGCTAAGCAACCTAAATCAAGAAATATACTAAAAATAGTTGTAGCATTATTTAGAAAAAGCCTAAGTAAAGAATTAGTAAAAAAAGTCATAAAACCTTGCATAAAAAATGTTTTTTGTTTTATCTTAACCCAAATCTTGATATTAGTTAGAATTTAATTTAGTATATTTTAATTCTTTTTAAAAGAGGAACAATTATGAATAAGAAAATTATGCAAAAAAAAACAAAAAAACAAAAAAAAACTGTACCAAAAAATATATTCTTTGCGTCCAAGCATATTAAAACTGGAATTGCGTTGATGAAAGTTTTAGCTATTGTAGGTCTCTTCCCATCAGATGCTTAATAAATAATGAACATCGACGTTCTAATTCAAAAGTTAAAAGATGCTACAAAAAACTTTACGCCTACCCTTGTTGACTCAATTATCAAAGAATACGGGAAAGACCCGTTTCTAGTCCTTATCAGCTGTCTTCTCAGCCTTAGGGCAAAAGATTCTTCAACCATCATCATCTGCAGAAACCTCTTCAAAATCGCAAAAACGCCTCAACAAATATTAAAAATTCCTCTTAGTAAATTAGAAAAAATCATTTTCAAATCTGGATTTTATAAAAATAAAGCAAAATCTATCCTGCATGTTTGTAGCGTTTTAATAGAAAAATATAACGGCAAAGTCCCAAAAACATCAGAAGAATTGCTTTCAATCAAAGGCATTGGTCCAAAAACCGCAAATTTGATTTTAGGCCAAGCTTTCCGAATTCCTGCAATTTGTGTGGATACTCATGTTCACCGAATCTCAAATAGACTAGGTTTGGTAAAAACAAAAACACCAGAACAAACCCTAGAAGCCTTAGAAAAAGTGTTGCCTAAAAAATATTGGACGCATTGGAACAACCTGTTGGTTCAGTGGGGCCAAAATGTTTGCACTCCCACCTCTCCTTTTTGTAGCACTTGCAAAATTTCAAAATATTGTAAAAAAATAGGAGTAACTAAACATCGTTAGTTACTCCTATTTTTTATTAATATGCCGTATCGGCCCTACGGGCAACCCTTCGAGACGATTTACAAAGTAAATCCCTCAGGGCGAACGGCTAGAATTGTACGAACCCCCTAAAAACCTTTTATTTTCAAGACAAACTACAGGTTGGAAAATAGCACTTGTTACGCTCTCTATATTTTTCAGTAACATTAAAAGCCGGCCTATGCGGACATTTTTTTTTAAGAGGATAAATCTCTTTTTTTTTGGACCCGTGAAAAACTGCTTTTAGCCTTTATACATAACAAATTTTGTCACTTCGTACAGTTCTAGCGAACGGCCGGATAAAAAACACAACTCACAATTATAAGTCCATTTATGTATGAATATTTTGTTCTTAGTATCCTGAATAAGCGTAAGCTCCTCAAAAAATTTGAACTCCAAAACGCAACAAACAATTACATATCTCAAATTCGACCTAAACCTTAGATTTGAACAACTTGTATTTATCAAACTTGATAGAAACAAAGATTGGATTATGTAACATAAAAGATACTACCCTGTCCGTTCGTCCTGATCCTTAGAAAAACTTCCACCGTTGCTAAAGCTATGGCGGACACCGCGGGATGCTCGGAATGTTTTACCAATCGTCTCTAAAAATTTGAGCAACGGTGGAATATTAAGTTTGATAAAAAACAATGTAGGTTATACAACAAAAACAATGTCTCCCTCCGTTCGTCCTGAGGGATTTGTCTTACAAATCGTCTCGAAGGATTTGAACGGACCAGAAAAACACATCTCAAAAAAAAATTTGTATTAATTAATACTTAGACAATTCCTTAGCTCTTTCTACAACATCCTCAAGTTTGAGATCAAACTCTTGTTTACCGTCAGAATGTCTCAAAGTTACAACATTTTTTTCTAGTTCTTTTTTGCCTATAACTAGCATCCAAGGAATTTTTTGCATTTGAGCGCGTCTGATTTTTGCAGAAATTTTATCACTAGCATCATCTAGTTCAACTTCAATTCCAGCGTCACTCAGCACATCACAAATTTTTTGTCCATATGTATTTTGATCATCTGTTATTGTTAAAACACTAACTTGAACAGGCGCTAACCAAAATGGCAAACGTCCTTTGTGATGCTCTAAGAGGATACCAAATAATCTCTCTATGGAACCATAAAGTGCTCTATGAATAATAACTGGTGTTTCTTTGCTTTGATCTGATGCTACATACTCTAATTTAAAGTTTTGTGGCAAAAAGAAATCTAGCTGAACGGTTCCACACTGCCACTCTCTTCCCATAGCATCTTCAACAACCATGTCTATTTTAGGACCATAAAAAGCGCCATCGCCTTCTTGAATTTGATAATCAATCCCTTGAGCTTCCATTGCTTTTTTCAAAGCATTTGTAGCAACATCCCAAAGCTCTTTTGAACCCATAGCTTTTTGCGGTCGCGTGGAAACACCCATTTTTACTTTTTCAAAGCCAAACTTTTTATACATTTCACTAGCAAGTTTAACAACACCAATAACCTCTTTTTCTATTTGTTCCTTGCTGCAAAAAATATGAGCATCATCTATTGTAAAGGTTCTAACCCTAAAAAGACCGTGTAAAACGCCAGAAAGTTCATATCTATAAACAGACCCATATTCCATCATTCTAAGTGGAAGTTCACGGTATGAATGTGGACGCTCTTTGTAAATCAAAATTCCACCAGGACAATTCATGGGACGGATACAATTCACATCTTCATCTACCGTAGTAAAATACATATTTTCTTTATAATTATCATAATGACCAGAAACTTTCCAAAGAGCCTCACTCATAACAAGTGGAGTTTTAACTTCTTGATAATCTTTCTTGTGCTTTTTGCGAGAATAATCAATTAGCTTATTATAAACTCTAAGGCCTTTTTCATGATAAAATGGAGAACCCGGTGCCTCTTGGTGAAAAGAAAAAAGATCTAATTCTTTACCAAGTTTTCTATGGTCATAAAGTTTAGATTCTTCAACCATTTTAAAATATGCATCCATATCTGCTTTAGATTCAAAAGCAATCCCGGAAATTCGTTGTAGTGGTGCATTTTTTTTATCTGCCCGCCAATATGAACCCGAAACAGCCGTTAACTTAAAATGTTTAATGTCTTTTGTAGAATTTAGGTGACCACCTTTACAAAGATCAAAAAAATCACCCTGTGAAAAAATCCCCACTTTTTCATCTTCAATATTTTCAATCATTTCAAGTTTAAATGGATTATCTGCAAATAATTTTTTAGCTTCATCTTTTGAAATTTCTTTTCCTACTATTTTTAAATCTTTTTTTGCAATTTCGTGCATCTTTTTTTCAATAGCAGGTAAATCTTCTTCTTTAAAATTTTTTGTTGGCTGGAAATCATAAAAAAATCCATGTTCTGTAACTGGACCTAATGTCAATTTTGTACCTGGATAGAGTTCTACAACTGCTTGAGCAAGCAAGTGTGCGGCTGAATGCCTTAGATTATACAATTTTTCATTTTCTTTACTTTTCATGTCTCTATCCTTTACATAAAAATGAACTAAAAGTTGTTAATTACGGTTGATACAGTTTAAACATAAATGATTTAGCAGACAACTTATAAAAACTTAAGTGGAAATTTAACCAATTTTTATATATTTCAAAAATGGATGAAGAGTTTGCTCTATATCCAAATTTGAATTATCAATTATAACGGCATCTTCTGGTACAACCAAAGGAGCAACATCGCGATTTTTGTCTCGCTCATCTCTTTCTCGCAAAAATTCTTCTGCTTCTTTTTGTGTCATTCCGCCCATTTTGCTTTTTCGCTTTGCCCGCTCTTCAATGCTTGCTGTAAGAAAAAACTTATAATCTGCATTTGGAAAAACCACAGATCCACAATCTCTTCCATCTGCAATAATGTCATAACTTTTTGCAACATCTCTTTGAGTGGGCAACAACGCTTGGCGAACATATTTGTTTGCGCCAATAAGTGAAGATAGTTTATCAACACTTGAATCTTTTAATTTAGAAGTTATATCCTCACCCTCAAATATTATTTTAGGTTTGCCATCTTCATAGACATATTTGATTTGATCAATAAATTTTAGGTCTTCCGCTGTAAGTTTAGAAAATTCATCTGGCAAAACATCACGCTTTTCAGCTAAAACATAACCAACGGATCTGTACAACAAACCGGTATAAAGATAATAAAAACCAAGTTTTTTTGCCAAACTTTTAGCAACAGTGCTTTTACCACTAGCAGCTGGTCCATCAATAGTAATAATCATTTGTATTAATCCTAAAAAATAAATTTATTTTTTTACTTGAATATTTAAGTTAAAAATTTATAAGATTAAAGCAAGTTTAAAACAAAACCGGAGAAATTAAAGTGAATGAAGCAAATGTAGAAAATTTAGAAAAAATTGAGTCTATAACAGCAGAAGAACTTCAAGATAAAATAGAACATGCAATAAATCTAACAGTCGTAAACGTCTTAGATAAAGAATTTTTTGATGATTGTCACATCAAAGGCTCTATCAACGCACCACTAAATCACCTGCAAACAATTGCCAAAGCTTGGCCAAAATCAAGAGAAATCATTGTTTATTGTGCCAAAGGAATAACAAGCAAAAAAGCCTACAAATTACTCAAAGAACTGGGTTTTGAAAAAGTTTTAGAATATCCAGGCGGAATGAGAGAATGGAAAGAAAAAAGTCTTAATGTTGTAGGTGAATGCAAAGTCGAATATTAATATAATAAATTTTTAAAATAAAAAACCTTTGTTTTGCAAATTATCCTTACATCCGTTCGTCCTTAGGGATTTGCCTTGCAAATCGTCTTGAAGGATTTGAACGGCAAAAAAACCTTTTTTTTGCCTTATCTTGCTTTTGGAATATTAAATTTGCTAGCATTCAAACTTAACAAGAATCATTTGTATTTTTATTTGAAAAAAGGGGAAAGTTGTGAAGAAATTTTTGATATTGTTAATTTGCGTTTTTGTTGTAAGTAATTTGAAATTAGATGCAGCAAATGGTGTACAAGAAAAAGATCCTAGTGAAATCTGTTCGCTTTGTTTAGTAAGTTTGTATTATAAAACTAATGCCGATGGAGATCTAATAGATGCGCAAGGCCAAGTAATTCCAGTTAATCGAGAAGGGCAACTTGTTAACAAAAGCGATGAATCAAAACTTATTCGTCGTCCTAATTCAGAAATTGTAGAAATATCACATGTTACTGAACCTGGCAAAGAGGATATTAAACATTATTTTCATACAACGTGTTTTCAAGAATACATGCAAAACAATCAAACCGCAGTATCAAACAAATCATTAATGTGTCCTAGTGACAGAAGAAAAATTCAAACGGCAATCACATTAGACGGAACAAAAATTTATCCAGAAACCCCTATAGAATATGAAATAGTATTGGAATCCCAAACAGCAAATGGCTGGAATTTAAAATACAAAATAAAACAAACGGCTGGATTCTCCCAACTAAAAAATCATCTTTTATCTTTAGTACCACAAAGAATATTTGAATTAGGTTTAGATATAGATGACAATATTCTCACAATACCTGAATACTTTTTTATAGGATTAGAAACTTTAGAAATAAAAATGCTTATACTTAAAGATAATAATCTAACTTCTTTACCACCAGCAATTGGGCAGCTAACAAGTTTAACTAGACTTGATCTTGCTTCTAACCAACTCACTTCTTTACCAAAAGAAATTGGGAACCTAAAAAAATTAAAAATCCTTTGGCTTAATGAGAACAAACTCACTGAATTACCAGCAGAAATTGGACTACTTACTAATTTACAACAACTTTTGCTTGGGTATAACCAACTATCACAAGTACCAGAAGAAATTTGGAAGCTACAAAATTTAGAACGACTAGATTTACCTTATAATAAACTTAATGATTTACCTAAAATTATTAATCCCCTCCCTAATTTAAAGATCCTTTATATTGAACATAACAAACTCACTGAATTACCATCAGGAATTGAGAAGCTAATAAACCTAGAAGATCTACATGCTTTTAATAACCAACTCACTGAATTACCAAAAGAAATTGGAGGCCTAAGAAACCTAAAAATACTTTGGCTTAGGTATAACCAACTATCACAAGTACCAGAAGAAATTTGGAATCTAATAAATTTAGAATTGCTAGATTTACCTTATAATAAACTTAATAACTTACCTGAAATTATTAATCCTCTCCCTAATTTAAAGATCCTTTGGATTGAAAACAACAAGCTCACTTCTTTGCCACAAGAAATTGGAAAACTAATAAAGCTAGAAGATCTACGTGCTTTTAATAGCCAACTCACTGAATTACCAGAATCTTTTGCAAAACTAATAAATTTAAAAAAACTTTATCTTAACAATAATCAACTTACTTCTTTACCAAAAGAATTTGGGAATCTAAAAAGTTTAGAAGATCTTCGTATTTCTAAAAACCAACTAACTACTCTGCCTAAATCTATTGGAAAACTAACAAATTTAAAAAAAGCATGTTTTAGTATGAACCAACTTACTGAATTACCAACAGAAATTGGAGATATGACTAGTCTACAATTGCTTTCACTTGGGGGGAATAAACTTACTTCTTTGCCAAAATCTATTGAAAAACTAAGAAAATTAATACTACTTCAACTTGAACATAACCAACTCACTTCTTTACCTGCAGAAATTGGAGAGCTAACGCAGTTAAGAGAGCTTTATCTTTATTTTAACCAACTCACTGAATTACCAGCAGAAATTGGAGAGCTAGATAAATTACAAACACTTTCTCTTAGTTCTAACAAATTTTCTATTTTCCCAACAGAAATTTTGTTTATTAAAAACTTAGTAAATCTTTATCTTGACTACAACCAACTCACGACTTTGCCTAAATCTATTATTAGGCTAACTCATTTACAAAAACTTTATCTTAACAATAACTATATTATTCCTTGGCCAACAGAATTAATAAGTCAGTTGCAAAAAAATGGAACAAATATTCGTGGCCAAAAGTCACAAACACCAGCACAACGAGACGTAGAAACTTCAACAGATACAGAAACTTCAACAGATACAGAAACTTCAACAGATACAGGAACTCAAACAGTAGAAGATGAAAAAACACAACAAGATGAAGAAATGCCTCCAGTGTCTTTTTTCAAAAAAATTAGTAATAAGATAAAGTTTGCGTTTAGAACAATTGTTTAAAAGAAGTACATAGGATTTAAAATTAAAATAGAACTTTTATAAGCCTTCGAATGCAATCATGCAACTTATAATTTTTTTATTCGTTAGAAAACCAAACGTTTTTTTAGGGGATTTCTTGCCAAATCCCCTACGACCCCTGGCACATAAGGAGACCTTATGTATCCCAAACAATCGTATATTTCTTTTTTTCTATACAAACTAAATATCGGCACATCTCAGACGATAACATTTGCGCCTTATAACTCAGTCGCAAAAATGTTTTAACTCGATGAGTTTCTAACTCGTTGCGCAGGTTCTAGAAACTCCAACAAATCATGATTTAAAATAAAAAATTATGTTCCTGCCCGTTCGTCCTGAGGGATTTATGAGTACATTTATGTGCGTATATTTTGTCCCGAGCGTCCTGAGTAAGCGAAAGCGCATCGAAGGAAGGATTTGAACGGTTCATTATTTTGAAAAGTGTTTTTTAAAAAGCCTTTGTTTTACGAATTATACTTTTTTTTGAATTATCTTGCTTTTTGTTAAGCTGATTTGCTAGCATTCAAACTTAACAAGTACTATTTGTGTTTTTTATTTGAAAGAAAGGGAAAGTTGTGAAGAAATTATTGAAATTTTTGATATTGTTAGCTTGTGTTTTTGTTGCAAGTAGTTTGAAATTAGATGCAGGAAAAAAAAGAAAGGCTGGTAGTTCAGAAGAACCTCCAAGCAAAAGAATAAAATTAGAAAAAGATCCTTCTGAAAATTGTTCAATTTGTTATGCAAGCATATATCACCAAACTAATGCCGATGGAGATCTAGTAAATGCACAAGGCCAAGTAATTCCAGTTAATCGAGAAGGGAAACTTGTTAACAAAAGCGATGTATCAAAACTTATTCGTCGTCCTAATTCAGAAATTATAGAAATTTCTCATATTGGCAATGATCATAAACATTATTTTCATACAACGTGTTTTCAAACATACATGCAACATAATCAAACCGCAGGATCAAACAAATCATTAATTTGTCCTATTGACAGACAAAAAATTCAAACGGCAATCACATTAGATGGTACACAAATCTATACGATTCCAGCATATGAAATTGTACGGGAAAACCAAACAACAAATGTCTGGGATTTAAAATACAAAATAAATACAATTGAAGGATTTTCTCAACTAAAAACTCATGTTTTGTATTTGAGACCACAAAAAACATATGTACTAGTTTTAGATATAGATGACAATTTTCATACAATACCGGAATACTTTTTTTCTGGATTAGAAACTTTAGAAATAGAAAAACTTGGGCTTGCAAATAACCAACTCACTTCTTTACCAGAATCAATTGGGAATCTAACAAAATTAAGAGGGCTTTGGCTTAAGAATAACCGACTCACTGAATTACCAAAAGAAATTGGACTCCTAGAAAGTTTGCTAACGATAGACCTTAATAACAACCAACTCACTTCTTTACCAGAATCAATTGTGGGTCTTGCTAATTTACAACACCTTAATCTTGGGAATAACCTACTCACTGAATCACCAAAAAAAATTGAAAGCCTAAGAAACCTAGAAATACTTTGGCTTAATAATAACCAACTCACTGAATTACCAAAAGAAATTGAGCTACTTACTAATTTACAACAACTTTGGCTTAGGCATAACCAACTATCACAAGTCCCAGAAGAAATTTGGAATCTAAAAAATTTAAAAATCCTAGATTTACCTTATAATAAACTTAATAACTTACCTGAAATTATTAATCCACTTCCTAATTTAAAGATCCTTTATATTGAAAACAACAAACTCACTTCTTTGCCACAAGAAATTGGAAAACTAACTAAATTAGAAGATCTTCGTATTTTTAATAACCAACTTACTGAATTACCAGAATCTTTTGCAAAACTAATAAATTTAAAAAAACTTTATCTTGACAATAATCAACTTACTTCTTTACCAAAAGAATTTGGGAATCTAAAAAGTTTAGAAGATCTTCGTATTTCTAAAAACCAACTAACTACTCTGCCTAAATCTATTGGAAAACTAACAAATTTAAAAAAAGCATGTTTTAGTATGAACCAACTTACTGAATTACCAACAGAAATTGGAGATATGACTAGTCTACAATTGCTTTCACTTGGGGGGAATAAACTTACTTCTTTGCCAAAATCTATTGAAAAACTAAGAAAATTAATACTACTTCAACTTGAACATAACCAACTCACTTCTTTACCTGCAGAAATTGGAGAGCTAACGCAGTTAAGAGAGCTTTATCTTTATTTTAACCAACTCACTGAATTACCAGCAGAAATTGGAGAGCTAGATAAATTACAAACACTTTCTCTTAGTTCTAACAAATTTTCTATTTTCCCAACAGAAATTTTGTTTATTAAAAACTTAGTAAATCTTTATCTTGACTACAACCAACTCACGACTTTGCCTAAATCTATTATTAGGCTAACTCATTTACAAAAACTTTATCTTAACAATAACTATATTATTCCTTGGCCAACAGAATTAATAAGTCAGTTGCAAAAAAATGGAACAAATATTCGTGGCCAAAAGTCACAAACACCAGCACAACGAGACGTAGAAACTTCAACAGATACAGAAACTTCAACAGATACAGGAACTCAAACAGTAGAAGATGAAAAAACACAACAAGATGAAGAAATGCCTCCAGTTTCTTTCTTTAAAAAAATAGGAAGCAAAATAAGGTTTGCGTTTAGTAGATTATTCAAAAGAGGTACATAGTTTTGGGCAAAATAGATTAGTTAGCTCAAAACAACATCCAAGCCTCTTAGCTCAACTGAAGATTTAGAATTCCACTCATTAGTTGTAACACAGGCTGCAACATCAAAACTTTTATTACCAATTTCAGCTAAAACCTCAAAAATATCTGGGCGATTAAAAAATATTATTGGTTTAATAACACCATGAGAAAAAAGCATACATTTAACGTGTTTATCTTTTAGAAGCTTAGGCTTTTTTAGCAAACTAACATTTTTGATTAAAAAAATTGGTTGTTCATTTTTTTGACCAAAAGGTTCTAGCATCTCAAGATCATCAACTAATTTTTTATTAACTTCTAATAAATCAAGCTCTGCATCCAAAGAAATTTTTAGTTGCAAATCATATGAAGTTAATTCTTTTGAAATTTTTTCTTCTAGACGATCTTTTAATTTTGAAAGATTTTCTTGTTTTAAACAAAGACCAGCGGCACAACTATGTCCACCAAAACTAATTAAAAGATCTTCATTTTCCGCTAAGGCATTAAAAACATCAAACTTTGCAATTGAGCGGCAAGAACCTCTAAGCGTTCCATCTTTTAAAATATGAAAAATAAAACTTGGCTTACCATAATTGTGCACCAATTTCCCCGCAACTAATCCTATAATTCCCGGTGGCCAATTTTTAGCTGCAGCAATTATTACATTTTCTTTATCAATATTAATTTTTTTCTCTTCAATAGCATAAGAAATTTCTTCATAAATTTGACGTTCAACCTGTTTGCGCGCCTCATTCATTTCCAAAAGAGTACGTCCAATTTTTTCTATATCATCTCTATTTGAACTTATCAAAAACTTAACGGCATCACGTGGGTCAGAAAGTCTACCCAAAGCATTAAGTTGAGGCGCTATCATAAAACCAATATCTAAAGAATTTAACTTTGCTTTATTTAATCTTGCATTTTGCACTAAAACATCTAAAGAATAACTACGTTGCTTGTTAACCTTCCCAAGTCCATGCCGAACCCAAAATCTATTTTCACCATTAAGCGGAACAACATCTGCAACAGTTCCCAACATTAATAATTCATATGCTTTTTGTGGCAGTTGCAAACCTTTTTTTTCATAAATCAAACTTATGAGTTTAAAAATTACACCAACACCAGCCAAATTTTTATATGGGTATGAACAGTCTTTTTGGTTTGGATTAACAATAGATAAGGCTACAGGTAATTTTTTATGTGGCTTGTGGTGATCACTAATAATTAAATCTATCCCCAACTCTTTTGCTTGCGCCGCAGCATCAAAAGCAGTAATTCCATTATCAACAGTTACAATTAATTTGTATCCACTTTGCGCTGCTCTTTGTACAATTTTTGATGAAAGTCCGTAACCATCTTTTGCTCTATGAGGTAAAAAATAATTAACTTTTGCACCTAGCGGTAAAAGAGTAGAAAGAAAAAGTGACGTTGAAGTAATTCCATCAACATCATAATCACCAAAAATTAGAATATTTTCTTTTTTAGCTATAGCACTTAAAATTCTCTCAGCTGCAACCTGAGAACCTTTTAGCTTGCTTGGATGAGAAACATCTTTTGCCAACTGAGTAAAAAGATAATTTTGAATTTGTGTTTCATCAACAAAACCACGCGCGCAAAGAACACGCGCAACAGGAAAACTTAAATTAAATTTATTTACAATTCCATAAACAACATCGTTATCTAAATTGGGCAACTTAAGAAGATATTTTTTGCCCCAAATAAATTTATCCTCCCCAACATAATTTGAGGAGGATATAACTGATGCTTTTTGCATTTTATTTTATATGTTTCATGGTTGGAAATAAAATTACATCCTTAATAGAAGAAGTATTTGTTAAAATCATCACAAGCCTGTCAAGACCCACACCAACACCAACTGTAGGAGGAAGACCATATTCTAAAGCTTTTATGTAGTCAGCATCATAATAGTGAGCTTCATCATCTCCGGCTTGTTTGCTTTCTGCTTGTTTTTTAAATCTTTCAGCTTGGTCAAACGGATCATTTAATTCTGTAAAACCATTTGCAAATTCCATACCACAAACAAACAATTCAAAACGGTCAACTATCGCTGGATTTTCTTCTGATCGCTTTGACAGCGGAGAAACTTCAATAGGAAAATTAATAATAAATGTTGGTTGAATTAACTTTCCTTCTACAAATTCTTCAAAAAGAAAAAATAACTTTTCACCATAACTATTTTTCCCCTTAGGTAATTCAAGTTTTTTTTCTTTGATAGTTTTGTCTATATTTTCTTGGCTAATTTGCTCTTCGCTAAGACCACCTACTTCTTTTAGAGAATCTTCTATTGTTAAACGCCTAAACGGAGCTTTGAAATTAATTTTTTCATCACCAAAAGGAATTTCTAAGCTATCAAAATTTTCTTTTACAACTTTTTGTATTAAATTTTCTGTTAATTCCATTCCTTTTTTATAATCCTCATAAGCTATGTAAAATTCCAACATGGTAAATTCAGGATTATGTTTGGTGGAAACACCTTCATTTCTAAAGCTTCTATTAATTTCAAAAACTCGCTCAAAGCCGCCAACAACTAATCTTTTAAGATAAAGCTCTGGGGCAATTCGCAAATAAAGGTCCATATCATATGCATTGTGATGTGTAACAAATGGACGCGCAAGCGCACCACCTGGAATGGGTTGAAGCATTGGGGTTTCGACTTCTAAAAAATCATTTTCTAACAAAAAATTACGTATAGACTGAATAGCCTTAGAACGTATTTTGAATTTTTCCCGACTTTGCTCATTACTAATTAAATCAAGATATCTTTGACGATACCTTTGTTCAACATCAGCAAGTCCATGAAATTTTTCTGGCAGAGGATGAAGACATTTACTCACTAAAACTACTTGTTTCACCCTAAGAGTTATTTCTCCCATCTTGGTTTTAAACAATGTTCCTGTGCACCAAACAATGTCACCAAGATCAATATATTTTTTTAATTTATTAAATTCATCTTCACCTAAAAGATCTTTTCTTAGATAAATTTGAATTTTACCAGAACGGTCTTGAATATTAGCAAAAATTGTTTTGCCATGTTCACGCATCAACACCAAGCGGCCAGCAAGAGAAACCTCAATTTCACTTTCAGGATTTTTTAAATATAAATCAATGGTGCTGCTACAAGTATCTGAAACAGGCTTATTTTGTGGCCAAGCAGAAATCTTCTCATTAGACATTTCTTTAACTTTTCCAACCCTAATTTCATGCTCTTCATCACTTTTTAGTACTCTATTATCTTTTTCGCTCATAAAAAATCCTAATTTTTTATTTTTTTAAACCTGAACACCCTGAAGTTAAAAATCGAAAAAAAACACATTTCTGAAATATACCACAACTGCAATATTAAATTTTAACTTCATTTTAATTATTTATATTTCTACAAAGCTATGATTCTGCCAAGCTTAATATTCCACCGCCGTTCGCCCTGAGGGATTTACTTTGTAAATCGTCTCGAAGGGTTGCCCGAAGGGCCGAGATGGCCATGTTGCTAATTTTTATAAAAAACATAATTTATATTATATTTATATAAAACCTAAGTTAATCTATTTATTTATGAATTTACTTCAACACATAAATAAGTTCTTCTTTATCCCCCAAAAGGAGATCTTCGCGTGCAAATTTTTCTTTATAAAACTCATCATCTTTAATTTCATCGATTTGTTTTTTTAAATTTGCAACCTCAAGCCCTAACGCTTTAACCTTTTTTTGTTCATATTTAACATCTGACTTTAATTTATAATAGCTCTTTACTCCACGTTCTCCAAAAAATACAAAACTAACAAAAACTAATAAAGAGCATGCAACTAAAGTTAATTGAATAATTCGGCTAAGCTTCATTTTTTTAAATCCTTTTCTACATCTCTGTGATGCACAAGAAATTTAACATTCTCCCAATTCTCTTTTCCTATCTTTTCAACAAATGCAACCGAACGGTGCCTACCACCAGTACAACCAATAGCAACATTAACAAAAAAACGCCCTTCTTGGAAATACTTCTGAATAGAGTAAGACAAAAAGTCTTTTAACCTATACCAATAATCTATTGTCACAGGATGGCCAAACAAATAAGATTGAACCTCACCCTGTCTTCCATCTAAAATTTTAAGCGCGGGAACAAAATATGGATTTGGCAAAAACCTTAAATCATAAACTAAGTTACTCTCAGACGGGACACCGTATTTAAAACCAAAAGATACCAAATTTACCAAAATTTCTTTTTTGCTATTTTCTAAAAACGAATCATTAACCCACGCCCTAAGCTGGTGAACATTAAATGTATCTGTGTCCAAAACAATATCTGAAAGTTTTATAAATGGAGAAAGTAATTTTTTTTCTTGAAGAATTGCATTTTCAACAGACTCATCCTTCCCTAGCGGATGCTTTCTTCTTGTTTCTTGATAACGCCGCAAAAGTGTTTTGTTGCTAGAATTTAAAAAAATTATTTTTAATTGATAACAATTATCTTTAGCATTTTTTAGTTTTTTAATTTCCTGCATTAAGTTTTGTGAAAACCCATCTGCTCTAGAATCTACACTTAAGGCAACTTTGAGTGAATTTTGAGGAGATTGAAAAGTAAAATCTAAAAATTTAGAGATAAGCGGAACAGGAAGATTGTCTACACAATAGAAACCAAGATCTTCTAGTGCACGCATAACAATATTTTTCCCAGCCCCAGAAAGACCTGTTACTAATAAAATCTGTCGACTTTGTTTATTCTCAAAATTATTCAGTTGATTCATAATAATTACCAATATATTAAGGAAAACAATGCGGAAATCTATCCGCAACTGATATATTTGAAGCTTCTTTTAAGTCAAAATGCCATTTGTCTCCAAAATAAAGAGAATACAACTGCGGAACAAATGAGCGTGCCAGAAAAACACCAAATGGTTTAAATATTTCTGGGGTTGCATCTATGACATACCAATTCATGCCCAAATTTTTCATTTTAATTTTTAATTCTTCAATATTTTTAGGACCTTTAAAATCTAAAGCTTCAACTTCTTTTAAATTAAAAAATTTATCTAAGAACTTTAATTGAGACAAGACTTTAGGATAATGATACAAATAAGCATGATCTTCTGGGGATTTAATATTTTGATTTTTTTCTAAATCAATTTCGTTTTGAATCCAATTTGGGTCTTTTTGATAGCGGGCAATAAAATTTAATGCTGCAATACTTAACTCATCAATTGCTTTTTTACAAGCTGATTCAAAATCAAAATTAGCAGAAGCTCCAACCAGCAAAGCCGGTGGATTTTGTTTATCCCTAGAGGTTATAAATGCAAAAACAACAGGCACGCCTAGGGGAGATGGCAAAAGTAACAACTTTGCTTTTATAGAAGTAGAATCTAAAAAACTATTTAAAACAGAAACAATTTTATTTAATTTAGATTTAAATTTTTTAGGAACTTTTAAAAGAGTCGCCTTTGCTGGGTTCATCCACCATCTAGCAAAAGCATCACGTTCTATAAGCTCAAAAACAGAGTTTTTAATTGCTTCATTCGCACTAAAATGTGCCGCAAAACCGTTGGTTGTTGGTTTGGGAATAAAACCTCCTAAATCCACACCAATTGTTTTTAACAAATAAGTTGCATTAAACATAGTTTGCAGTGGAATTAATGCTTTTTTATTTTCAAGCAAATCAATTCCACAAACCAGATAGTTTTTAAATATTTTCTGCCAATCAGAATTCACTAAATCTTTTGAAAATAAATTAATAAAATTGTCTAAAACTTCTTCTTGAAAATATTCACTTTTTTCTTTATCTAAAAACATAATAGAAGATTTATAAGAAATATTTTTCAGTGAATATCTCTCAACAAATTCCATTGTCGCTTTTAGTTTAGAAAGATTTGCATCTTCATCTACACCACCACATAAGAATTTTTTTTGTTCACCAGTAAAACTTGGCTGAGCAGACAAAAGAGTTGTAATGTGTGTATTTTCTAAAAAATCATCTGGTAGACCACTACCCTTGAATGTTGTTAAAAAAGTAATTAAACCAAACGAATCTTCCTCAAATAATTTACTTAGTTGTTTATAATTATTAACAGTTTTTTCTTTTAGTCTTGTGGAAAAAGCATCAAATATTTTTTGACCTTCTTGTTCAAAATTATTTGACGAATTTTTTTGAATAATATTTCTTTTATTACATAAAGGACAAATATCATATGAAATCAAATCAAACGAATGTTCAAGTTTACACGGAGCCAAACTCCACAAATCCCATTTTTTTTTGTTTGAATTAAATTTGGAAACACAAAAAATTAACTTTTCAATAAAACTTTTGTCTATTTTTTCTGTCCAATTTTTATATTGCAGGGTTTTAGGTTTTCCACCAGATAAAAAAACTTCTTTATTTTTCCAACACAAGTATCTGTTTTTCAGGCAAAACGGACAAAATTTAGAAAAAGATATCAAAAGAGTTTCTAAATCACTTATAATTGTTAAACCTTGCGGAATTAAATCTTTTTTAAAACCGCTTGGCAGCGTGATTTGAAAATAAAAATCATTAAGCTTTTTAATTTGATATAATTTTTTGTTAAAGTTAAACGTAAAATTTTGCATACTATTTATATCTTAATTTGAAATCATTCATTTAATTACAAGGAGAAGTAATGAAAAAAACCCGTTTTTTACAATATAATATTGCAATAATTACAATAATATTGCAAAGTGGCTTCCTTTTTTGTGCACCTTTGAGAAAAACTAGCCAACTTTTAAGCTTAAACCTCACTAAAAACGAAAAAACATCCCCAACTTTAGAATCTGCACAATCACATGATTTAGTAATCGACATAGACCAAACCTCAGAAAAAAATATAAAAACCAGCAAACTCTCAAAAACAAATGACGAAATCTACCCTAGCCTTAGAATGTTTGCAGAAGTAATAGATTTAATTGAACAAAAAGGCTACTCGCAAATTAATTTTAAAAAATTCATAGAAGAAGCGCTAAAAGCTGCTCTGCCTTATTGTGATGCGCACTCGGCATTTTTTACAAAACAAAGTTACAGAGAAACAATAGAGTCTACTTCCGGTGAGTTTTCTGGTGTTGGAGTGAGTGTTATTATCAAAGAACTTTCTGATGACTGGATCATAATAACAGATGTAGTAGACGGTGGCCCATGTGATAAAGCAGGAATTCAAGCTGGTGATAAAATTGTTGAAATAGATGGGAAAAAATTACGTAGCATATCTTCAGATGAAGTTATTAACATGCTGAGAGGACAAAATAACTCAAAAGTTACTATAAAAATTATTAGAAATAATAAACCATTAGATAAAATTTTTGTAGTAACCAGAGACACCATCAAAAACGAAGTTGCATCTGCCTATTATTTTAAAGATTTTAATATTTATTACATTTCACTGAAATTATTTTCAGACAACGCGGCTGAAAATGTAGCCCAATACCTAAAAAAAGCTATTGACGCCAAATGCAAAGGAATAATCTTAGATTTATCTGGAAATCCAGGTGGAATTTTGGAATCAGCCGTAGATGTGGCAAGCTTATTTGTAGACAAAGGCTCACTTATAGTTTCTACAAAAGACCATAACAGAAAAGTAGTATCTGAATATAAAACCAAAACTAAACCCCTTCATAACAAAAAAATACCTATCTTTGTTCTAATTAACAATTTCACAGCTTCCGCGTCAGAAATTTTAGCCGGCAGCCTAAAACACTACTCAAAATTGGACAATCAACTAAACGTATTTTTAGTTGGCATGGAAAGTTTTGGTAAAGGTTCTGTTCAAGAAGTCATACCTCTTAGTAATGGCTGCGCGCTAAAACTTACCACAATGCTTTACTACCTACCAGACGGAAAATCTATTCAACCATTTGGAATAAAACCTGATTTTGTTATAAAACCCAAAATTACACCTGAAGAAGATTTAAAATGGCTTAAAGAATTTTATGGAACAGAAACCTCACTGAACCGTCACATTACCCGTGAGGAATCTGAAGGCAAACCTCCAGTCAAAAAAGACGAACCCATTGTTGAAAAAGAAGAAAAAGAACAGACTTGGGAAGAAAAATTCAAAATCAAATTACACCAAAGTATGCCGCTTAGAACAGCAATAAATATGATCAACCTTTTAGATATTGTAAGCCAAGCAACACCTCAAAAAGTTGATACTCGACAAAAAGCTATAAAATTTTTGGAAAACAACTTTGTAACAGATGCAAAAATAAAAATAGAAAAAGTGAAATAATCGCTTTTATTTTTAAAATAAAGTAGTTATAATTACACCTTATTCGCCCCAAGAATATAACTTTTCATTGAAATAGCCCAATTATCAAGATAGTAAGTTATTTTATAATTTACTATCTTGATAATAAAAGGTCCAAAATACGTGGTGGGTGTAGCTCAGTTGGTTAGAGCACCAGATTGTGATTCTGGGGGTCGCGGGTTCAAATCCCGTCACTCACCCCAAAATAAAAGATCTTTGAAAAATCTATTTACGGTAAACAAAATTTTATATAAAATGAACATGCTTTCATTTTATTTCTTTTATTAAAAAGCATCTTGGAAATTTCACAACGTCGGGGCGTGGCGCAGCTGGTAGCGCACTCGCTTTGGGAGCGAGGGGTCGTCAGTTCGAGTCTGACCGCCCCGACCATTTTTCTCTTGTGCCCGTAGCTCAGCCGGATAGAGCAACGGATTTCTAATCCGTAGGTCACAGGTTCGAGTCCTGTCGGGCACACCAGTCTTCGCTCTAACGAGCTTCGCCTGGCACGGCCAACACAAAAGATTATCAATCTAAAGAAATTTTCGATTAAAAGAAGCGAAGACTGTCCGGCGAAGCTTTATGCAAAGACGGACTTTTTTCTACAACACAAATTCATATTCTTTATTAATAAAGATTGAAAACGAAAGATTGAAAACGATGGATTCCTCCAAAAAATAAAATTTAACAATTTCATATTATAATGAAAATGCGCAACAATGGACAAATCGAGATAGCCCCACAAAACCTTCTTTCTGGACTCCAGAATTAAATCTGTTTCAAGAATATTCACCTCAAGGAAAAATTCTTGAAATTGGCGTTGGTAGTGCAAGAGACGCAGCTGAACTTATAAAAAAGGGTTACGAATATACGGGAATTGATCCTGCAGGATCATTGATAGAAATAGCTCAAAAAAAAATCCCTAATGTAACTTATTCTTAAGCAAAATGTTTACGATTTAAATTTTCCAATATCTTCATTTGATGGTTTTTGGTGTTCGGCTGTATTGCTACACATTACAAAAGAAAAAATTGATTTAGTTTTACAAAAAATTAAAGATGTAATGAAACCTGAAGCCATTGGGTTTATTTCATTAAAAGAAGGTAAAGTAGAATTTTTTGATAAAAAAACTGGCAGATATTTTTATTTATATGAGCCAAATGAATTTGTAAATATTTTGCATAAAAATGGATATGTCGTTGAAAAACAGGCTGTACGCCAACCAAGAACTCACCACACATTGTCTCAATCTTGGCTTACTTTCTTTGTTCGAGTAAATAAAAAAATTTAAAAAAGGAAAATAAATTATGAATATTATCCAAAATACGCGTTGGTCACTTTATACCTTCTTGTTAGTAGAATTGTTTGTTGTAAATTTCAATAGATGTAATGCCGCAGATTTCGACCGTGAAAAAAGTGACGCCCAAGAAAAACATACAAAACTTATACACAACGCTGTTATAAATACTGATCCTGATATACGCTGGACTGAAGATAAAGAAACTCGTAGACAGAAAGAAATTCTAGCAGCACGTAAAACCAAAGAGTATGTAAGAGAGATTAATACGGCTATAGAAGCCTTAAAAGGAAAAGATTCTTTGGATCATTGGCAAAGACATGAAATAACAATGCTAGAACAAGAAAGAGACAGATTAAAACATTTTCATCCTTTTCCTAAATAAGCCGCAAATTTAAAACACTAACCACAAGCAACCTATTATTAATGCAATACGCCAAATTTTTATCATTTTTTTATTTATTAATTTACGAATTTTCTTTTGAATATGTTTCTAAAATGCTAAATAAATTTAAACAGATATTAGTTTTTCATTTACAAAAGACCGAAGCCCTTCAAATTCAAACAAAAAAGTTCTAAGATAGTGCCAGTAAGGCACACCACTTTTTTTCAATTTTCAGTTATTGATAAATCTAGGCCTTTACCGAAAGGGTCTTCTTTGGATAAAGCGGTGCAAAAAACCATAAAAATCCGTACTACAATAATTTGCAGTTCACCCGCAATAGAATGGTAATGAATTCCGCTTTGTTTTTTCATAATTAGGAAGGTTGTGAATGTTAATCATCTACGTAGATGCCGATGCTTGTCCCGTAAAAAACGAAACTTTTCGGGTGGCTATTCGGCATAACTTGCAGGTTTACTTGGTAAGCAATGGTCGTCTTAATATGGTAGTTGATAAAAACGTGCATAAAATACAGGTTACGTCTGACCCTGATGCTGCAGATAATTGGATAGAAGAACACATAGAGACTGGTGACATTGTGGTTACCGCAGATATATTACTAGCAGATCGGTGCCTAAAAAAGGATGCTAGCGCCATAAGTCCAACAGGCCTAATTTTTAATAATAATAATATAGGTATTGCAAAATCAATGCGTAATTTACGGGCTCATTTACGTGAAACAGGAGTAGCGTCAAGTTACAACGCCACTTTTTCCAAACAAGATCGCTCTCATTTTTTACGGACATTGGAAGAGATAATTCAGCTAATAAAAAGACAGTCTTAATAAAATATAGATTCCTATTGCCAATACACTGATGATCAATCCAATGATAACTCATTGTGCTTGCTTAGAAAAAATCACCACGCGATAAGAAGTGCGTTCAGAATGGGACACCATCCTACGCATAAAGCTTAGGATGGCACAGCCAATTCTTTAAGGAATTAATTAAATAAACAATAGAAAAAGTAAGCGAAAGCTATCCGCCGCAGCTCGGAAGAGCAAAGGATGGCTGGCACGTCCAAGGCTTCAGCCATGTACACCATAGCTTTAGCGACGGTGTATGGCATTCCAAGACATTTTTGTATAAGGAGTTTTCTATGCATAAAAAGATTATTTAATTGTGGTTTTCTTTTATTCTAGCTTCTTTATTTACATTTTCCGGTTGTTTTTTTAACACAAAGCAATCCGATACCATGGCAATAAACCTTAATAAATATAAATAAATTCTTATATACTAAACAAATAAAACACTCAAAACAAACCCTAAATTTATACTAAGCAAAGTACTTATAAATAGTCCAAGAAATATCTCAATATATCCCAAGTTTAAGCTAAAAGCGCATATTTAATTATAAAGTAAGAATTGTTATCACTAACACGAATAAAGTTCCTAAAATAGTCCTGTAGAGTACACCACTAAATTTAACTTATTTCTCAATACGTAGCCCTTTGTAATATTTTTAATCATATAATATACTTAAAAATATTAAGTTATTTTTAAAGGAATTATAAAAAATGAAATTTACTAAAAAAATCAATTTATTAATTATCACAAGCTTATTGCTTCAATCTAATATCAACCTGGCAAAAAATATCAATTCTCAATACTGTCTTTCATTTATAGGAGCTGCAAATGCAGGTAATTTAGAATATATAAAAATTGCTTTAAATAATCCTCAAATAGACGTTAACTATCAATGTGGTGGAGTTGATGGTCGAAATGATGTAGGAGATACAGCTTTGATGAAAGCTGCTCGCAGGGGGCATGTAGATATTGTAAAACTACTTCTTAACGCTGGTGCCGATCCTAACATTGTAGATAAAAGTCAATTAAACAACTGTGAATTAGGGTATGAGTTTGGTGAATCTAAATGGGGATACACCGCTTTAATGCATGCTATCTCAGCAAACAATGTTTACGATTGCACAGGAAAAAACCGCATTGAAATTGTAAAATTACTTCTTGAAGCAGGCGCTGATCCAAATATCCAAACACTAAACGGGGATACCCCTTTGATAGAGGCTTCTCAACGTAAATATATGGAAGAAGAGATTATAAGTTTATTACTAAGCTACAAAGCTGACTCTAATATTAAAAGAAATAAAAGAAATTTAATCACCTCGCGGCCTCAATATGATTGGACTGCTTTAATATATGCTGCAAATGAAGGTCTTACTAAAGTTGTAAGCCTACTCCTTAAAGCTGGTGCTAATCCTAACATAAAAGACGATGATGGTGTTACCGCTTTAAAAAGAGCAGCCCTCAAGGGTTATACTGAAATTGTAAGCCTACTCCTTAAAGCTGGTGCTAATCCTAACATAAAAGACGATGATGGTGTTACCGCTTTAAACAAAGCAGCCCTCAAGGGTTATACTGAAATTGTAAGCCTACTCCTTAAAGCTGGTGCTAATCCTAACATAAAAGTGAAAAATGGGGTTACCGCCTTGATTGATGCTGCTTATAATAATCATATAGATGTAGTAAAAGAACTTATCAATACTAAGAGGAAGTTTATCTTTAACTTCAGAAAGACTAATCTTAATGCTACAAATCGACATGGTATGACGGCTTTAATATGGGCTGCAGATCAAGGGCACGTTGATGTTGTAAAATTACTCCTTGATGCTGGCGCTGACCCTCATATTACAGAGGAAAAAGGCTTAACCGCTTTAATAATTGCAGCTGATAAAAGTCATACAGAAATTGTAAGGTTACTTCTTGATGCTGGCACAGATCCTAATATTAAAGATAAATATGATCAGACAGCTTTGACTTGTGCGGCTTACATGGGTAATGCAGAAGTAATAAAATTACTTATTAATGCTCATAGTGATCTTAATGCGCAAACAAAAAAGGAAGGCCTGACAGCTTTAATGAATGCAGCCGATAAAGGGCACGTTGATGTTGTAAAATTACTTCTTGATGCTGGTGCTGACCCTCATATTAAAGATAATAAAAGTTACACAAAAGTTACTGCCTTATATTATGCAGAGAGAAGTTATAATTATAGAAATAGAGAAGAGATCGTACAATTGATAAAAAATGCACAAAAAAATAGATTTTATTAGTTATAATCATAAGTTCAAACATTTTTCATGTTTTTGTACTCGCTAAAGCTACCTTCTTCGTATAAAACTTATACCTACTCTAACGTACAGCTCAACGATCACAATCGTATAACATAACCAGCTTTCGCTAAACTCCACCAAAATCACATAAAACTATCTAGATAAAAATCTATAAAAAAGAAAAATATACTTAAATAAAAAAAGCTCCTCCGTATTAATGGAGGAGCTTTTTTTATTTAAGTATATTTTATTTATTTTTTGGACAATCCTCACGAGGGCCAAGATTACTTCCTCTAGGGCCTTTTCCATCTTTATTTGGACCACTTCCGTCTTGCTTTAAATTGCGACCAGAATCTGATTGAACAACATCGGTTTCATTTTTTTTAGGACAATCCTCTTTTGGTCCCAAATCACTTTCTCTTGGACCTTGCCCATCTTTATTTGGACCACTTCCATCGCACTTTAAATTGCGACCAGAATCTGATGACTCAACATCGGTTTCCTTTTTTAGCGGACAATCCGGATTTGGACCACGACCATCTCTAAAAGAACCCCTTCCATCCCTTTGGCCAAGACCTGAACCTCGACCGCCTCTTCCTCTTCCAAAACCTCTCATAAATTCTCCCTGAGTATTTGTTTCTCTATTTTTACAAACTAATACTTCGTTAAAAGCAAAAACAGAAAAAAGTGTAACTAATAAAACAAACGATACCTTTTTAATCATATATCCCCCTATGATAATTTAAACAAACAACATACTTTCATTTTTGATACCTATTATGCCTCTAAAATAACTAACTAATTTAGACCACAATTGACATTTAAAGCAAAAAAGTGCGGATTTACCCGTTTTTATCTCTGAAGAACCTCCTATTTGACTCACACCCCTATAGGGTATATGTTACTCTTAAACAATGAGATGTCAAAAATTGTTAAAATCCCTAAAAAAGCGATAACTTGAAAACCAAATATATGATAAAGAAAACGATAATCCAACGATTAAACATCATTAAAGGTCAAATTAACGGATTAACTAATCTCATAGAAAAAAAAGAAGACTGTCGAAAAGTAACTGGACAATTATACGCCATTAACATTGCCATAAAAAAAGTAATTGAATTGTACCTTCAAGAAAATCTAACCTCTTGCTTAAAAACTATCGATTTCAAAGAAAAAGAAGCAATTAACTTCATACTAAAAGAAATAATCAAAAATGAATAATTTTACCTGGATTAAATAAAAACAATTACGAAAGGGTTACAGCATGCCTTGGATAAAACAAAGCGAATGCACCGGATGTGGAGCCTGCATTAATATTTGCCCTGTTGATGCAATCTATATGAAAAATGGCAAAGCATTTATTGATCAAGAAAAATGTACACATTGTGGCAAATGCTTAAACATTTGTCCTTTTGGGGCAATTCAACATAATTCCAAACATCCTGATTTTAAAAAAACTACACATCTAGGTAAAAATAAAAAATAAGTTCGGCAAAAATTATTGTCCTTGTCATCGAGTTACGGGAAATGAAAGTGTCGATAAAAAATATATCTGCCCTTGCGTTTCCTGTAAAAAAGAAATTGAAAATCAAGGGCATTGCCATTGTTCATTATTCATAAAATAATTTCTCCTACAATATCTTCTTCGTATCATAATCATTAATGTATTGTAATTAAAAAATCAGTTGAAGGTTTTAGCTTTTTATTTGTATCTTTAACTGGTTTGGAAAATTTATTAGGATTAATAGCAATACTTTCTTTAGGATTACCAGTTCAATCTGTTCTTGTTGCTCTGCGGGGTCTTATTTTTTTTATAATATTTTGTTTTCAGTTTTGGATGTATGGAAAAAAATCAAATTGGTTTTTCATAAAAAAACCCTCCATTTCTTAATCAAATCTATAAACTTCGAAAAACAAAAACATGTCGTACATATAGACAATCTAAAAGAAAAAACGGCAGTCTTTAAATAATTTATTTCAACTGTTTACATCTACCTATGTAATATCCTATCGTTATAACTACAAATATACGTAAAACAAAACACCGCAACATTAAAAGAGGAGTTTCAATATGGAAAAAAAGAAGAACTTAAAAATTGTGAAGGATTGGAAATACTATTTAGGTATTACACTATTTATTTTTAGCTGGACACCATGGGCTGTCTCGGGCATGTTATTTTTTTTTAAAATCCCCATTGGAGAACTTCTTGGACTTATGGCCGCCTTGATCATAACCTCTGAGATAATATTCGCTATAAGCATTGTCCTACTAGGTAAGACATTTGCAAAGAAGTTTGAGGCGAGAATAAAAAAAATATTTCTTCCTCACAAAGCAGGTCAACCAGTAAAACATATCAGCAAAACGCGTCATTACATTGGGGTCGTTCTATTTTTTTTAAGTTTTATACCTACTTTCATTGTTGAAGTAGCACTGTTTTTTGATTACCCAAAAACACCGTTTGGACACATAACTATTCTTATAAGTGTGCTTTTGGGATATTTGATATTCATCGTCAGTCTCTTTATATTGGGTGGCGAATTCTGGGATCGTTTAATTAAACTTTTTCAGTGGCAAAATCCGGTTCCCGGAAAAAAATCTACTATTAACTAAAATAGCTCTTTATAAAAAGCGAAGGATAGCTTTCTGTTGTGTTTATCTAATCACATTTATAAATATTAAAAAAAAGTATAAATGTAATTTTTTATCTTACATATACCAAAACCCTATTTGACAAATTACGGGTTATTTACTATAGTTTCTTTTTAATTCCGAAATCTCAATACCATACTACCTGTAATTTTATGAAAGTTGTTAAATATGAAATTCAAAGCAAGCTCTAAAGAACGTTTTTATTTTGGCATCATGGTAGCCATAAGTTGCCTGGCATACTTCTATTTATTTGCTGTCATACGTTGGGCTAATCGCTTCTCTGCACAAGCTTCATCAAACCATATATTTAACATTTTTTGTTTTTACTTCATTCTATTTCTAGTGATTAGACTAATTGCATCTACATTTTTTATAGGCCATATAAAAGGCAATGCAATCAAAATAAGCAAAAAACAATTTCCCGATGTTTTTGATATTGTACAAAACTATTCCCTGGCATTAAACCTCAAAAAAGTTCCCGAAATGTATGTATTACAAGGAAACGGAATCTTAAATGCATTCGCTATCAAAGTTGCAAGGAAAAATTTTATAATCTTATATTCAGATATTTTTGAAATGGCATATGAAGAAGGAAAAGATGCTGTTTCATTTATTATTGGGCATGAATTAGGACACATAAAAAGAAATCATGTTGGCTTTCTAAAATCAGTGCTTATATTTCCTGCAAAATTTATTCCACTCTTAAATCTTGCATACTCTAGAGCATGTGAATATACATGTGACAATTTTGGTTATAATCTATCACCTAAAGGGGCCTCAAAAGGTCTTCTTCTTCTTGCCGCCGGTAAAAAGTTATACAAAAAAATCAACCTTGAAGAATTAGTTAACAATGCTCAAAATCGCCCAGGGTTTGCATTCTGGCTTACAGAACGACTTTCTACACACCCACATCTCGTTAAAAGATTGGCTGTACTTAATAAATTAAACCCTAATAATGTAGAATTAGAAAATTCGAATTTTTTTATGCCTAAGTATAATTCAAAAAATACGGAAGCTAGGCAATAATTTTTCTTCAAAAGATTTTATAAGATAAAAAAGGCTGTAAGTTTTTGATAAACTTGCAGCCTTTTTTTCTTAGATTATTTTTAAATTACATCTAACAAACAATCACCTAGTACTGTTTCACATTTAAATATTTTTTAATTTTTGTTGATCACAAATTTGTTTATAAACATTAGGGCTATTCCAACAGAAATATTAATTCCAACACAAATCATATTTCTTCTTAATACAGAATTAACAAGATAAGAAATAAATTTTTTAGAAAAAGATTTTATCATCCCAGGCACAAATGGAATTCCCAAACCCTGTTGCGGTGTAGAAACCATGGAATAAAAATATTTAAACGTTCCATCAAACTTAACAACAAAGAAATAATAAACTAATGATATAACTATTAACCCCAAAATTCCACTTATAAAGCCTGTAATAGCTAAATTTCTAATAAATAGTTTCCTAGAAAGAAAAAACAATAATACCAATAAAAGAAATATAAATATCATACTGCCATACATGGCCATTTTCATATGTTTTATGACTTTTTGAGCGTCCGCAAGGCTACTCTTACCTTTTGAAAGCATATGAGGAAAATCAATTATATTTGTAGGAACAACAATCTCATTTACTATGGATGAAAACAGTCCACCCACTTTTTGTACTGGTGAAAATTTCTCAGCTTTTTTCTGATATTTTTCAAGTAATCTTCCAGCTTTTTGAGAAGTAGAAATAGATACTATTAGTGGAATCTGAAAGCTAATTAAAGCAACAATTACACAAATTAAGATTTTTTTTAACATCACATATTTCCTTTTTTATTTTGTTTTAAACTTTTTACGTTTTGTACATTAACAAATTAATTTATCCAAAAACAAGAATTTACAAAAAGAAGAAGAGAAACTCACAAAACAAAGGCTTTTTATAATTAAATAATGTTTCGTATTTATTTAATTAATATAAAACATTACACAATTGCTATTGTTCAGGATAAAATATTATCTTCTATAGAAAAAAATAATAAAACAATTAAAAAAAAAGGAAAATTTAATGAAACGATTATTAATAGCATACTCTTTAACAACTGCATCACTTTTGTTTGCAGGATGCAATGAATGCACAACTAACACAGAACAAAAAAATAAAGCTCTAGAAATAATAACCGAATACAAAAAATGTGATTCCGGATTAAAATACAAAATTATCAAAGATGGATCTGGAATCTGTCCACAAAAAAACCAAAACGTTACAGTTCATTATACCGGTTGGTTAGATAAAAACGGAACTACTGGTACTAAATTTGATAGCAGTGTCGACAGAGGAACACCATTTACATTTGTTATTGGAGCAGGACAAGTAATCAGGGGATGGGACGAAGGTGTTATGACAATGAAAGTAGGGGAAAAACGTCGTTTAATTATTCCTGCAAACTTAGGTTATGGCAGTCACGGAGCAGGACAAGTAATTCCACCAAATGCAACTCTTATTTTTGACGTCGAATTAATTGAAATTAAATAATTAAATACATAGAGCATTAATCAAAAAAAAGGAATTGTAATGAATAAATTCAAAGAAAATTTAGGAAAAATTTTTTCTATCTTAGCAGCCTTTTTTTCTGTTGTATGCATACCATGTATGATTTTCCCTCTTTTAATAGGGATCGGGGCAGGATCAATTGCAACAAACATAGCAATTGTATCAAAATATTTTTTAATTATTTTTATAATAATTGCAATCATTGGATTTTCATTAAAGTTTAAAAAACACAGAAGCCCTGTTCCTTTAATTTTGAGTATTTTGGGGGGAACAACGATTTTGTATTTCAATTTTGTAAACTTTTCAAAAACTGGAATGCGAATAGGCGCTATCTTCATGATTTTAGCAGCAATTTCCGATATGTTTTTTAAAAAATGCAAAACATGTAAGTAAAAATAAACCATTTTTAATCGCTAGTATTTTTTAGGGATATAGTTCATGAAAAAAAAGTTTTTTCATCTTTTTGCTACAGCAACTCTTCTTTTCTTTATGACATCTTTAGATGCTCAAAACTATTTGAATAAAATCACATTTCAAAACGATACCTTTAAAAATAAAGTTTTAGGCTGCGTCCTAGGCTCAGCCGTCGGAGATGCCCTAGGGCGAATTACTGAAAGATACTGGATGTATGGCCAAGGTTATAATTCTCGAGTTATTAACAACTTCAAAGATTTCAAACAAACAGACTTCATTAATGAGGTAGCACTTTATACCGATGATACACAAATGGCACGAATAGTATTAGAAACCCTTCTAGAAAAGGCTGTTAGAAAAGAACAAATTAAAACAGAAGACCAAAATTTTTATGAAAAATATTATAATCATTTTTTAACTCAAAAAAATGATGGTCCTCATCGCCTTTTTCCTGGTTGGGAAACAGCCATTCACATAAATCCTGCGCAAAAAAATGAGATAATTAAACTAGAAATAACAATGACTAAAATAGCAATTAAATTTGCTGAATGGGTTGATGATCCAGATGGCGGGCAATCATACTACAGAGCACCTGGAATAGGATGCATCTCAGCCTCAAAAGAAATTCAAAAACTCATAAATGAACACGATGAAACAAACATACCACCAAAAGGAATTTATCGCGCAAACGGCTGGACACGTAACATCTTCCCTATGAAACCACTCACCGAAGGTGGATGCGGATCCGTTATGAGAGCTTATCCATTTGGTCTAATTTTTGCAGACAATCCACAAAAAGCTGCCGCTTGGTCAGCAGCACATTCTTTGTTAACACATCGCACAAATATGGCAAAAGCGGCCTGCGCAGCAATGGCCGCTGGAGTAGCTTGCTGTATTGGTGGTGCGAACATAAATTACACGCTTCAAGAGATGGAAAATTATGCCAAACAATATGACTTCGAAACTGCAAATATGATCAAGTTAGCAATAGAAGAAGGAAGAAAAAAACTTACTGATGACAAAATTAAACAATACCTTACAAATCTAGAAGGCAAATTGGCAAATCAAGCAATCGCTGCTGCAACATTTTTATTAACATGTTATCCAAATGATCTCTTAAAAGTCATTGAATTAGCGGTCAATTTTTATGGTGACACAGACTCTGTAGCATCAATGGCAGGAGCATTGGTTGGTGCTAGGGTTGGTGTAAACGTTTTATTTGATCAAAAAAATTTTAATAATTGGCTTAATCCTTTAGAAAATAGAAAAGAATTGATTCAACTTGCAAACCAAGTTGTAAACATGTATCGGTAAACATCCAAAATATTCAGAAAAATAAACTCTGATACTAAATATAATTCTATTTCATTTCTTAATTCTTTTTCATAAAACCCACTTAACAAAAACCTTGAATTCAACAGGGCTTTTTACATGCTTTTATTAATTCAATATATTAAAACTTGTAAAAAATTCTGATTACAAAAAACTTGGGGTGTTTTATGAAAAATAAAATTTTCATTACCAAAAACTTCAAAAATAATTCAATCAAAGATCTAGACAACTACAAAAAACTCTACAAATACTCTATAGAAAATCCAAGTCAATTTTGGTCAGAAATAGCAGAAAAACAAATAAGTTGGTTCCAAAAATGGCACACCACTCAAAAAACAGACTTTGTTAATGGTGACATAAAATATTTTGAAGGCGGAAAACTTAACCTTTCATACAATTGCCTAGACAGACATGTAGAAAATGGACATGGAAATAAAACAGCTTTAATTTGGGAAGGCAATACGCCAGGCGAATCTAAAAAATTTTCTTACGCAGAACTTTTAGATCAAGTTCAAAAAATCGCAAATGTTTTAAAAAATACAGGAATAAAAAAAGGTGATCGCGTTTGTATTTATATGCAAATGATACCAGAACTTGCTGTTGCAGTACTTGCATGCTCGCGAATAGGTGCAGTACATTCTGTGGTCTTTGGAGCTTTTAGCGCAGAATCTTTATCTTCAAGAATCAATGCTTGCCAATGCAAAATCCTAATTACTCAAGACTTTGGAATTCGCGGAAAAAAACAAAATATTCCTATGAAAGAAAATGCTGATAAAGCAGTAAAGCAAACTTCTTGTATTCAAAATATAATTGTTGTCAAAAGAACAGAAAATAAAGTTAACATGGAAAACGGCAGAGATCTGTGGTGGCACCAAGAAACATCAAAAATAAATACACTCTGCCCACCAGAAGTAATGGATTCAGAAGATCCATTATTTATTTTATACACATCCGGTTCAACCGGGAAACCAAAAGGCATTTTACATACAACTGGTGGTTATGGAGTTTATGCATCTTATACACATAAACAAATTTTTAACTATCAAGAAGGAGATGTTTCCTGGTGTACAGCAGACATTGGCTGGATCACAGGACACTCGTACGTAATATATGGACCGCTAATAAACAGAGCCACAACGCTAATGTTTGAAGGAACTCCCAACTATCCAGATTTTGGACGTTACTGGTCAATCATAGAACAACATAAAGTAAATATATTTTATACTGCACCAACAGCGCTGCGCGCTCTTATGAAAGAAGGAAACAGCTGGCCAGAAAAATATGACCTTTCAACATTAAAAGTTTTGGGCAGTGTTGGCGAACCAATAAAAGAACCTGAATGGGTTTGGTACTACAACATCATTGGCAAAGGAAAATGTCCTATCGCTGACACATGGTGGCAAACTGAAACTGGTGGAGTCTTAATCTCTCCTCTTCCAGGAATCACAAAATTAAAACCTGGTTATTCATCTTTGCCATTTTTTGGCATACAACCAATTTTACTAGATGATCACGGTAAAGAAATTACAACACACAACACTCCTGGTCTCCTTGCTATAAAAGCTCCTTGGCCAGGAATGCTAAGAACAATTTATGGCGACAATGAAAAATTTAAACAGCTTTATTTTTCAAAATATCCCGGTTACTTTTTAACAGGTGACTCCGCTTACTTTGATAAAGATAAACATTTTAGAATTACAGGAAGAGTTGATGATGTTTTAAATGTCTCTGGACACAGAATTGGAACAGCAGAATTAGAAGAAGCTATTGCACAAACAAAAGGAGTTGCAGAAGCTGCCGTTGTAAGTTTTGAGCATGAAATTAAAGGTGAAGGAATTCACGCATTTGTTTCCTTGATGCACAACACAACCCCCAACTTAAAACTAAAAGAACAAATTAAAATAACTGTTGCAGAAAAAATTGGTCCTCATGCAAAACCAGACAGAATTAAATTTGTATCTGAACTACCTAAAACAAGATCTGGGAAAATAATACGCCGTTTATTAAGAAGTATTTCATTAGGAAATTCAGAAAATTTTGGAGACCTTTCTACCCTTGCAAATCCATCAATAATCAAAGAACTCACTCTCTAAAATAAAAAATTCAGATTTGCAATTGACTTTATTGTTTTTCCAAACTACTTTTACCTAAATTTTCAACACTGTTTTTCTTTTCAAAAAACTTACACCCCGGAAGCATAAGATTAAAAATATAAATATGATGTTAGTTATGTTTCTTATTTTAGTTTTTAATTCCTCAGTAAAAGCCAATCAACATATAGACAAGTCAGACCTGGATAAACATTTAAATAACTTAATTAAAAATCCTCCATTTCTTCACGATTTAAATGTAATTGAATATTTAAACAGTTTTGTAAAAACAACTAAAGCCTATGATCCATCTGCAGAAGTATTTGCAAAAAAAACACACCCCGTTCCTCTTTTCAAATCTTTTCCAAATTTAGAAAAATCTATTCCACACATTGCTTTAGGAAACTTTCCTACACCTGTAAAACATCTAAAAAATCTAGGTACCAAAATAGGGTTTCAAAATATTTACATGAAAGATGACGGCCCCAGTGGAACATTATACGGTGGAAACAAAATTAGAAAATTAGAATTCTTTTTAGCTGACGCTGTACATAAAGGCGTAGATGAAATTATTTGTGTAGGAGGTGCAGGATCCAACTGTACTTTAGCAACAGCTGTTTACGCAAACTCTTTAGGCATAAAAACAGTTTGTATGCTAAATCCACAAAAAAACTCTACTAACGTTCGTAAAAATTTACTCATCACATATAATAACGGTGCTCACATAAACCACTTTCCATCCAAAGAATTGCGTGATGTTTTATTGCTAGGAGAATTTTTAAAACATAAAAATGAAACCGGAAAATATCCCTACATAAGCCCACTTGGAATATCAACTCCACGCGGAATCGCAGGATTTGTTAATGCCGCGTTTGAATTAAAAGAACAAATCAAAGAAGGTTTATTGCCAGAACCAGATTATATTTACATTCCTTTTGGCAGCATGGGAAGCACTCTAGGATTAATTCTTGGACTTAAAGCCGCAAAACTCAAAAGTAAAGTTATTCCAGTAAGAGTTATTCCTTATTTTGGAGATGAGGCTGTTCTCAAAATGTTCAACGCTGCAAATTCATTCTTGCACTCCCAAGACCCATCTTTTCCAATTTTTAATGTCTCTATAGAAGATTTTAAAATTAATCATGATTTTATTGGAGAAGGTTTTGGTTGTTTTACAAAAGAAGGAATTGAAGCTGTAAATCTTATGCGCGAATATGAAAACGTTCCATCAGAAGGAACCTTTACTGGCAAAACATTGGCCACGCTTATATCAGACGTAAAACAACAAAACATAAAACCAAATGAAACCGCCCTGTTCTGGAATACATATTGTTCACAAGATTTTTCTGATTCTATAAAAGATATTGATTATAAAAACTTGCCAACATTTGTTCATCATTATTTTGAAGAAGATGTACAAGAACTGGATAAACAAATTAAACGCTAGTCAAAATTCCAAAATTGATTTTTTTATCAAAAAAACATAGACTTTTAAAAAATTTAAAACATAGTAAAACGCTATTAACATTGATATTTAAAATATTAAATAGGATTATAATGCAAAAATCAATTAACAAATCTCCAGCCTTAGATATTGAGCCTGTTAATCAGCAACAAACTCAAGAGCAACCTCGTGTGATAACTATCGACATTTCAATAAAGGGATTTTTACGATTACATCGTTGGGAAAGTAAAAGTAAGCTTACAGGAAAATATCCTCCACACATTTTTAAACAAATTGCGGTTAAAGAATTTGCACAGCGTTTCCCTCGTACCACCTTCGTCGAAACAGGAACCTACAAAGGAAGAATGATCGAAGCTGTTTCAAAGATATTTTCTAACATAATTACCATCGAACTTGCCGAAAAATTGTACAAGCGTGCCAAGAGAATTTTTGCCAACAAATCTCACATCACCTGCATCCATGGCGACAGTGGCAAAAAGCTTACTGAAGTAATAGCGACACTTGATGGACCAGCTATGTTTTGGTTGGATGGACATCACTGTGGTGGTTTGAGCGCAAAAGGTGATTTTGATACACCAATTATTGCAGAGCTCAAAACTATTGCCAATCACAAGTATGCTAAAGATAATGTTATACTGATTGACGATGCTTGTTGTTTTAATGGAAAAAAGGATTATCCAACAATTAAGCAAATGGAAACAATGTGTCGAAACCTTTTCCCGTTTGCTGTTTTTGAGGTAGAAAAAAATTTAATTCGCATTCATCCACAAGAAAAAATTTCACAACGACCAACGGTTGTAGTACAAGCTGGTGTGAACGGATTATTTGATATTCTTCGACTCTTTGCATCAACGTTGGTTGGTTCAACAAAAGTCTTTAAGCTCCCATTTAAATATCCTGGAGAAAAAGTTGTCGATAGATTCCGTTAGACCTTTTGATGATGCCTTTCATAAGCCTTCGATTTCAGAAGGCTTTTTTATGTCTATTAAGTTTAGTTTTTATTTTTTTATCACAAAATTTATATGGCATAAAAACAATTACAGAAGAATATCCCGAATTAATTGAATTTTTTAATAGTTCAGAATTTAAAGAACAAATACGGGATTGCAAAATAGAAACTACCCATCAAGATCCAGAAAAAAGCAACTACATTGCATGCATGGCCATTTGTGCCGACTCAAGTGGAATCTCAAAAAAATTACTTTTTGATTCGCTATACATAAATAAAAAGCTAATAACGGCAGAAGAATTTAAGTATATGATTTGTCATGAGCTCGGTCATCTACACGACAAAAAATTTATTATAAAAAACATTTTACCTTTGATAGTATTTTCTCTATCAACTATCAAATTAGGAACTTCAGCTCTTAAACAATTATTTCAAAGAAACGGCATCTCATTCGCAAAAAAAATGGCTTTAATGATTAGCATACTAAGTGCGGAATATCTTTTATTTATGAAATTGGCACGCGATGGAGAATTTTTTGCAGATGAATATGCAATTAAACTTACTAAAAATAAAGACGCTGCTGTATCAATTTTGTCCAAAAGAAAATTGTTACAACCAAGCGTTCAATCCAAATTTAAATTCTTAAATCAATTGCGTAATTTATTTGAAAATCATCCGAATGAAGACTTACGTATTGAAAATATCAATAAAATACAAATTTAAACACTAATTAAAAGATCTAAAAAATCACAAAAAAAACTAAAATAGCGTAAAAAAACGCAAAAAGGCCCGATCCTAAACCTTCTACGCTTTTCTATTAATTCATAATCTGTTAAGATAAGTTATCCGCGTATGGGGTCCATAGGCTAAAGCATCAAAAGCCAATGGGGGGTTTCTTAAGTATAATGAAAATAATTTACTAAAAGTTGATAAAAATTATGAAAAAACAAAGATCTGACTTACGAAATATTGCTATTATCGCACACGTTGATCACGGGAAAACAACCTTGGTTGACGAAATGCTCAAACAATCAGGAACAATTATTCCTGGTTCAAGTTCTGTTGATCGCATCATGGATTCTGGCGATATAGAAAAAGAAAGAGGTATCACAATTCTAGCCAAAAATACCTCTGTAAAATTACCTGAAGCAAAAATTAACATTGTTGACACACCGGGCCATATGGATTTTGGTGGAGAAGTTGAGCGAACACTTCAAATGGTTGAAGGATTTCTTCTTTTAGTTGATGCAGCAGAAGGGCCACTACCTGGCACTCGTTTTGTACTTCAAAAAGCTTTATTGTTAGATCTAAAACCAATTGTCCTTATAAATAAAATTGATAGAAAAGATTCCGAAATAGACAGAGTTGAAGAAGAAATTCATAATCTTTTTTTAGACCTTGCCCACCATGAAGATCATTTAGAATTTCCAATACTCTACGGATCATCCAAACTTGGCTTTGTTTCAAAAGATAAAAATGCAACTTCTGGAGACTTAAAACCTCTATTCGATACAATTTTAAAACATATTCCTGCCCCATCTCAAGAAGATAGCAAACTACGCTTATTAATTACAAATCTTGATTACAGTGATTATTTAGGGGTTATAGGAATTGGAAAAGTAGTAAGTGGTACTGTTAAAGTTGGAAGCGAAATTATTTGCTGTAAAAAGGGTTACGAAAGTAAGCCAACCAAAATTACCCAATTATATGAATTTGAAGGCGTAAGTAGAAAAGAAATTGATAGCGCAAAATATGGAGACATTGTTGCTGTTTCTGGAGTAGATGAAAAATTATCTATCGGAACAACAATTTGTAATGTCGGACATCCACTACCTGTACCATATGTGGAAATTGATGAACCAACTTTATCTGTTTATATATCCGTAAACAGTTCTCCGTTTTCTGGCAAAGAAGGAAAATTATTAACTTCAAGACAAATTAGAGCGCGCCTAGAAAAAGAATTAAAAACAAATGTAGCTTTACGAGTAGAAGATACAGATTCTGCAGAAAAATTTAAAGTTTCAGGACGTGGACAACTTCATCTTGGTATTTTGATAGAAAATATGCGTAGAGAAGGTTTTGAGCTAGAAGTTTCAGCACCGGAAGTTATTTACAAAACCATAGACGGCAAAAAACATGAACCTGTTGAACTTCTTACTGTTAACATCAACAAAGAACATCAAGGCGACATAATCAAAATGTTAGGCGAACGCAAAGGCCTAATGCAAAAAATTGAAACTTTAGAAAATGAACGTGTTGGTTTGGTTTTCAAAATTCCAGCCCGTGGACTAATAGGATTTAGAAGTCAATTTGTAATCATGACTCAAGGAACAGGTTTAATAGGAAGTCAATTCGTCGACTATCAACCATATTTTGGAAAAATTGCAGGCAGACGAAAAGGCTCTCTTAATTCTATTGAAAACGGAAATGCAACTGCATATGCTTTAGACTTGTTGCAATCACGCGGAACTTTATTTGTAAAACCTACAACAAAAATCTATGAAGGCATGATAGTTGGAGAACACACAAGAGAAAATGATCTTGATGTAAATCCAACCAAAAAGAAAAAGTTAACAAACATGCGTGCTTCTGGAAGCGATGATGAAGCAATGCTTGCACCTCCCCGTGAAATAAATCTTGAAGCAGCTTTGGATTGGATTAATTCTGACGAACTTATAGAAGTAACTCCAAAATCAATTCGCCTTAGAAAAAAATATTTAAAAGCTGTAGATAGAAAACGAAATAAAAAATAATAAAAGCTATTACATAAAAAAAAGCTCCACTTTTTGTGGAGCTTTTTTGAAACCTCAAAGAACATGTATTTACATTAAATTTAATATGATTTAGGCCGTTCGCCCTGAGGGATTTGCAAGGCAAATCGTCTCGAAGGGTTACACGAATGGCCAACACAAATCTTTTTTTGCTAATATCCGTTCAAATCCTTCGAGACGATTTACTCGCACATAAATGTACTCATAAATCCCTCAGGACGAACGGACTGATAGTAACTTTTAATTACATAATCAAATAAATTTTTTTTTATAATCTTCTATATTTTCTATGTTTTTTTATAACTTCAAAGAACAATATTTAGATTATTTAATTATTAGCTTTTTACCAATACTATCAACAATCTTCTTCATAAGTTCATAATGAGATTCTATTTTATTATTTAATTCTTCTGCTAATTCTTCATGATAAGTATGTGAAGACAAGTTGCGATCATCAACAATATCAAGAAGATGCTTAGTTTCATCTTCGCTTGTTATGCCAGCTTGTAAACAATATCTAAAAACATGTTTTGGACCTGGTAGCACATCAACTCCAGCAGTTTTTTTAAAATACAGCTTTAAAAATTTCCAAAGTGTATCAACACAAAATTTAAAACTTTGTATTTTAGAATTTCTAATATAAATCAAATATTCTTTACGCTGTAAATTATTATAATCATCAATTGCCTGTTTTAATGCTTTCAGTGCTTTATGAATTATTTGAAAACGCTCAATTACTTTTTCCATTGATTATTCTGTTAAAATTTATATTAAATTCGATTCTATTGAAGAAAAAAGCTCCACAAAAAATGGAGCTTTTTTTATAACTTCAAACAACAAAGTTAAAATATTTTAACTTTGTTGTAATTTTTGAGAATCAACATCAATTACCATTTTAAGCAAAGCAGCTGCAACATCTGCAGAAGAATGGTTGTTCCCACCAATAAGTTTCTCCATTACGCGGGAATATGCAACTAATTCTTCTTTACCAATACATTGCTTAACACGACCAAAAACCTTGTTAGCTTTTTCTTCTAAATGAATATTCAAATAACCTTCTTTTTTATTTGAAGCTACCTTCATTCTGTTTCTAGGACTTTCTATTTTTTGTCCCCTAGAAGATTCTTTTATATAACTATTAAATGATTCTTTAATTTGATTTTTATATGATTCTTTTGTTTGATATTTAGACTTAACCTTAGGAGATTCATTTCTTTGTGGTTTGGAGTTTGTTTTTATTTGACTTGCAGACGGAATTTGTTGTCGTAATATATTAACATTTGCATAACGTTTAATATTATGAAGTTGCCCAACCTCTCTGCGAGATACCAAACTCAATGCTCTACCAGTTTTACCAGCACGTGCGGTTCTACCAATTCTATGAATATAATATTCAACATCTCTAGGAATTTCATAATTAAATACTATCTCTACATTAGCAACATCAACACCACGTGCAGCAACATCTGTAGCAACTAAAATATTAATTTTATTCCTACGAAATTTAGACATGATGTTATCACGTTTGGCCTGTCTTATATCACCATGAAGTCCTTCTGCTAAATATCCCCTTGACCGAAGATCTTTAGCAACTTTATCAACTTTTCTTTTAGTATTACAAAAAATAATTGAAAGTTTTGGATCGTACACATCTATCAATTTCATAAGACATTTTGTTTTGTCTGGAGTTTCAACATCAAAATAAACTTGTTCAACAATAGGAACAGTGCGTTTTTCCGGTAAAACTTTAATAAACTTAGGATTTTTTTGATACCGCTTAGTTAATTGTAAAATAGTACTAGACATGGTTGCAGAAAAAAGAACCGTTTGCCTCTCTTGTTTTATTTCTTGTAAAATCGCTTCTATGTCTTGACGAAATCCCATTGCCAACATTTCATCTGCTTCATCTAAAATTACCATCTTAACGTGACTCAATCTCAAAGTACCTCGATCAATGTGATCCAAAGTTCTGCCAGGAGTACCTATGATAATTTGTGGATTTTTTCTTAAAGCATAAAGTTGTCTGTGAATTGGTTGCCCACCGTAAATTGGTAAAGCAGAAATATTTTTTTTATATTTTAGAAATTTATTGATCTCAACAGATACTTGAATGGCAAGTTCTCTTGTTGGACATAAAACAATAACCTGAACAGCCTTGCTTTTTAAATCAATTTTTTCAATTGCTGGTATAGCAAATGCCGCGGTTTTTCCCGTTCCCGTTGACGCTTGACCTATGATGTCACGTCCTGCAATAATTTCTGGAATTGTTTGTGCCTGAATTGGCGTGGTTTTGCTAAATCCCATATTGGATATGGCTCTTAACAAGTCTTCTGACAAATTTAATTGTTCAAAATTTAATTTATTCATACTAATTATGTAATCCTATCGTTTTTTAATAGATTTAATACTACCTATTTAAATAAATAACTGTCTCATCAAGTGTTTTTCTTATGAGCGACAATTATTGTGACATTTTCACCTTTGCTCATTTTTAACAAAGTAAATAAGAAGAGCAGTATTACCCCTTAAAAAAACCATCGATTCCATAAAGAACAAATTTTCTGAAGATTCTTATCCCTAAAAGAAAGCCCCCAGACAATTCTCTTCTGTTCAGATTGGCGTTTTCAATTTCCATTGATAAAAGAGATCTTATCTCAAGTAAACACTTTAAACATCTAATACTAAATTTCATTCATCCCTAAAACGTTTCTAAAACTTCTAATTTAATCAGAAATGTTTAGCTACTTAAAAGATCTTGTATATTCTGGAGTTGTTAAATGAAAGAATAATAAATGTTTATTATCATAATAATAACAAGACGTTTCTATTTGTCAAAACATCAGTTAAATAAAGCATTTAAAGGCTTTTTCCATAATTTAAAACGTATAAAGCTTAAAATACAGAAAAAAATCTGCTAATTTCAATATTTAAATTTAATAACTTTTTTGGGGGATTTAAAATTGAAAACAACAAATATAAAAAAAGAAATATATTACGCCACGTCAAATCCTGGCAAATTTGACGAAGTAAAACGATTTATAGAAGAACATGCACCGTCAATTGAACTAAAACAATTTAATGAAGATTTAGTTGAAAAACAAACAAGCGATGCAAAAAGCATCGCTATAAGCAAATCAAAACAAGCTTGGGAAAAGTTAAAAAAACCGATTTTAGTAGACGACTCCGGAATATATTTTAATCAATATCATAACTTTCCTGGAACAATGACACGTTATGTTTATGAAGGAATAGGTTATGAAGGTATTTTTTCACTTTTAACAAAAGATCCAAGCGCTTATTTTCTTCTTTATATGGTATTTATTGACGAGAATAATTTAGAAATTTTCCAAGGTAAATGCGAAGGCAAAATCATTAAACCTAAAAATTTTGATGCTCCACCAGGATTGCCCTATGATGCAATTTTTTTACCTGATGGTTCCAAATTAACTTATTCTCAACTACGCAATACTCCAGATGAAAAAAAATATGCTTATAGATTAAAAGCGGTAATGAAATTTTTGGAATGGTTTAAAAATAATTATTAATTTTTTACTTACCAGTTCGTATTCTTTTTCTAAGTCCACCTTCCTGGCGACTAATAGAAGAATGATAATGTTTTACAAGGTGCTCAATGTGCAAACAACGTAATTTTTTCTTTATGAGCTCTAATTTCTCAGAAGAAATATTTTCAGCCTTATAGTTGTTCAAACAATTATCATATAAAACTCGCAAATCAAATTCGGCTTCCTTATCTCCATCCCGATATTTAAGATATATATGACGAGAAAGTTGACTTATAGTTTTACAACAACTCTCAAGTTTACAACCTTCTTGTTCTAAATGAAGCTCATTGTGATATTTTCTAAATATACTTACAACCTCTTCTTGCCCTTTAAAATCTTCTACAATTTCACCAATTGTTCTATTAACTAAAAAACCTATCGCTTCGTTATAGTCACAAACAAAAGATTCTTGATCCATACTTGTAGCATATTTACTACTATCTGCAACAAAGCCAAATTTCCCATACCAAGTCTTATTATCTAAGTTCACATATGGAAGTAAAATTCCAAAAAAAAAACCCGCAATTGTTGATGCGTCAGACCGCAATTGTTGATGCGTCAGACAATGTTACTTTTGTAAGACCAAACAAATAACACAAAGAATCAAAAACTTCCATCAACAAGCTTCCTCTAATACTACCTATTTTTACTCCATTCTGGCTATGAATACCATGAAGCGTAGCTATATACACACTTCCATCATTCTCCGAACTTGCATGTAAACAACTATAATCCTCTTCATCATTTGAATCATAAATAGAAAAAACATATTTTAGATATTTCAATAGGCTTTTGGAATCAAGCCATTCTTTTTCATCAACTTGTATACAAATAACTCTTTGACCAACTTTTAAATCAACAACATAATTACAACCAAAAAATGTTTCTATTTTTTGGTGCAAAGATAAACCTGAATGAAATTTTTCAACTAAAGCCTTGCCTACAATAGATAAAGACTCGCCTTTAAGAAAATCACGAGCAGCAATTAAATCTTCATAATTTAATGTATAATTTTGAATTGGTTTAAAACCAGAATATTCTGAACCATCATGCGCATTTGGCCCAGAAATAACAAAAGAAGAATTTAAGAACAAACCAAGAAGTAAAATTAATAATTTAGATAATTGCCCAAATTTACATTTAATATTTTTTATCATTTTATAACCTTCCATTATTATAACCTTCAATGTTAAAACCCAACCCTTTTTCATTACTAATTGTAAATCAATCAAACAGGTTTGACAAAATCTGCAAGAAAACCCTTAAAAGCTGTAAGTTTTAAAATATCGTATTTTTTAATGATTTATTTAGAAATTTCATTAATTTTTATATAAAATCTTTAAAGGATTCTTAAAATTCACGAAAAAAAAAGGAAAGTATGTGAAATTCAAGAAAAACAAATTAATTTTATCCTTATATTTAATCATTTTTGCACAATTAAATGCACTTGATTTATCCAAGTTTTTCAAAAAAGACATCAATATTAAAGATTTTGCTACCGAATTAGAAAAAGATATTTCTGTTTTTATATCAAAATATAGTGAATTATTTAAAGAAATGTCTAAAAAATATAATTTTGAAGAAAATTTTCATGAATTAGCTGACGCACCAAGTATAAATATATGTCTTGAATCCATTAAGTTTTATCTTTTTATTAGAGGGTGCAATTCCCTTTTTAAAATTTATAGAAAAGAAAGTATAAATTATTGCAGCAAAACAATTCTAAAAACAAAAGAACTACTTCCACTCATAGAAAAAGCACACATCAAAAACTCAACTCAGCAAGACCTTGAAAATCTAACTAAATTTATAAAAAATGAACTTAGCGTATATGAAAATAACTTTTCATCTTGCCTAAAACTGTCTGGTGCAATTTTTTATAATGAATATTTTGGTATCCTCAAAAATTTCATTAAATATGGATTAATCCGAAATAAATTTAAATCACTAAAACCAGATACTAAAGGCCAAGCAAAATGTTTTACAACAACAATTCACGAAGTCTTTAGTGATATATATATTTTAAAAATTCTCAACACTTGGCATACACAACAACTAGCAAAATTTTTAATAACCAATTTCAAAATACTAAAAGACATAATTGAAAATTATAAAAAAGAAAATGATAACCAAAACAAATCTGCAATTTCCCAATCCCTTAAAGATCTATTAAGTAAATACTATGATAAACTCAAAATAAATGTAGAAACATTTACAAATTATGAAGACAATAATCTTTTACTAAAAATCATTGGTGGGAAATTCGTTATTAATAGACTTGGCTCACTAGTAGAATCAAAAATCTAAAAAATACGGAAGGCGCAAAAAAGAAAGGATATCTAAAAAATTGCGCCTCCCTAAAAGCATTTTGTAAAATCGTCGTTGAAAGCTCTCCTCTTTCCGACAATCAATATGCATTTAAATAATCTATCAATTTTTTGGCACTTCAATCAAGAAAAATAAAAAAAACTAACTTATCCCTTCTTGACCAATAAAAAAATGGTTGTTAATGTCAATTCCTAATTCAAAATTGAAGGGAGATTTGATGTCAACAGGAGAAGCTTGCGGAAAAATTATATTATTTAATGAACATTTTGTACTTTATGGAATACCTGCAATTGCCTGTGCTATTAATACAGGCATTACAGCCAAAATACAAAGAAATCCTTTTTTAAATTTAATTAACAAAATTAATCCAATCAACAATGCTCCACAAATCATAAAACAACAAATAGAATCCATTAAAAAAATTTTCCAAGCCATGCCCATTCCGCTAGATTCAAATCTTGAAATCACTCTTGAGGGGAATTTAATTCCAGCTTCTGGTATTGGTAGCAGTGCAGCTTCATGTATTTCAATAACCAGAGCAATTTCAAACCACTACAATTTAAAACTCACTCAACATCAAATAAATTCGATTGGCCTTGAAGGTGAAAAAATTTT
>Ga0233430_1000674_pt1 | contig 58570 bp, 51 predicted proteins | sample SI_118_April2016_2_FD_179883 | JGI IMG/M metagenome (GOLD analysis project Ga0233430, IMG submission 179883) | Seawater microbial communities from Saanich Inlet, British Columbia, Canada - SI_118_April2016_150_MG | ecosystem: Environmental > Aquatic > Marine > Inlet | place: Canada: British... | reverse complement strand
CGTTTAATGATTGGGTGGAAGCCTATAACACGGACTTTCCTCATATGTCGCTGGGATATAAAACACCTCAGCAATTTGCTAATGACATTCTCTTAAATGTGGCTTGACTAAGTGGGGGCATTACAAAACAATTTGCCTATCAAGTACCTAACCATATATTTTCTGTATTTCCCAATTGCGACCACTACATTCAAAATTGTGAACCCGCCAAGGTCAATGCTATTATTAAAAAAGTGATTTTAATGGTGCGTCAAAACAAATAACAAGGGTAATACACGCTTTGTTTTTTTAAAGACATGGTCTTACATTGTTTTTTTCTTTCTTGGTTGGAGAATATAAAATGACGGATTTAAGAATATTTTCAGCCGGCGTATTGCATGAAACGCTTTATTTTAGCTCTTTATCGAAGCAGGCAACACTTGCGAATTTTGAAGAAAGCTACTGGGCGCGCGGTGAAGCAGGTAAGCATGGAAACCCAGTAAATTACTGGGCGATTGCAATGCAGCGCTGGTATGAGCTTGCTGGTAGAGACCAGTATGAATATGTTGAGAGCCTTGCGACAGGCGCTGGTGCTTCAGGTCTGCTTAATGAAGAGGGGTATGCAACGATAAAAAAAATCATTCTTGATGATTTAATAGAGAAAAAACGAAAGGGTGACATTGATATTGTTTTATTAAATCTACATGGAGCAATGATTGTAGATGGTTGCTTTGATTGTGAGGGTGATATTATCAAAGCGGTAAGAGAGATTGTTGGTGAAGAGACAACAATAGCAATAATTATAGATCCGCATGCCCATATTACTGATGATATGTTAGCGATCACGGATCTTTTGATGTGTTATCGCGAGTATCCGCACACTGATGTTGCAGAAGTTGCAGAGCAGCTCTATGACCTTGCAGTTAAAGCGCGAAAGAAAGAGATTGATCCAGCAATGGTTGTTGTTGATGCGCACATGATCACACAGCTCGCTACACAAGAAAAGCCTATGCGAACAATTGTTGATGCGATAAAGCAGTTTGAAGGGAAGGACGGAATTGAGCGAGTAACCATTGGCCATAGCTTTCCGTGGAGCGATAATCCAGACATTGGTGTTAAGCCTCTTGTCATTTATGATCAGTTAACTCCTGGTGCAAAAGAAAAGGCGGAGCAACTTGCTGAAGCAATTGCTATGGTGTTATATGAAGCAAGAGAAGAAACTAAGCCTGAATGCATGGCGCTTGAAGATGCGCTGGATAGTTTGCGAAAATATGCGGGTAAGCTTCCTTATGTTTTTGCAGACTATGCTGATAATGCAGGTGGTGGTGCTGATAATTGTTCTACTTTTATAATGCATGATTTAATTCGTTCTAACTTTGAAGGAAGCGCGGCAATGTCTTCTTTTTGGGATCCTGAAGCAGTAGAGACGCTATTAACGAAAAAAGCGGGAGATAGAATGCGTATATCCATTGGTGGTGGGCATGGTGAAGATGAGCTATATAATGGAAAGCCATTAGATGTAGAGGTGGAAATTGTTGGCCAATGCGCTGAGAATTTTGCTCAAGATTTTGCAGGTGGTTTATGGAATACTGGCAGAATGGCGGGTGTTAAAATAACTAAATATTACGGTGACAATGGTGAAGTCATTGATTTTGATAAAGACCTTAATCCAGAGGCAAAACATTCAGCATTGTATCTTGTTGTTAATGATATACGTGTGCAAACATTTAGTCCGGATTGTTTTGAGAAGGTTGGTATAGCTTGTGCCGATAAAGATCTGTTGGTTGTTAAATCTATGTTTCATTACAGAGCTGAGTTCTCAAAAATAGCAGGCTCGTTTTGTTCAATATCAACACCGGGTATCCTTAATCCTAGAATTGATTTGATTGAATATGAAAATCTTCCTTCAGAAAGAGAGATGTGGCCTTTAGTCGCTAAGGTTTCTATGATGGAAGAAAGAAAGAGGGCTATGAAAGATAACCCATTTTATGAGAGGCTTGCAGATTCTGTTGCGCTTTAGCTTATTATAAGTTTACTCTGAGGAATTGTTCCGGCATTATTTTTTCTTCTGGAGATGTTAAGTTTGTTAGATGTTAATTTGAGGGGAAATAGTTATGATTAAAAAAGCAGCTTTGATAACGGGAGCCACTGGAGAAATAGGTGGAGCTGTTGCGGTTCATTTGTCAGAAAAAGGATATGATTTATTAATTACTGGGCGAGACCAGGCAAAGTTGAAAAAAATAGCGGGTGCTTGCTCTTCATCGGTGACAATTATTGTTGTTGATGTAACAAAGAAAGAGGGACTGAAAGATATCATCGATGAAGCGAATAAAATAAAACAGCTTGATGTGGTTTTTTTCAATCATGGTGTGCACAAGCGAAATCCAATTGCCGAAATGAGTGAGGAAGATATTTTATTGATGCTTAATTTGCATTTGATAAGCACAATACTTTTAACAAAAAGATTGCTTCCTCTTATGTTAAAAAAAGCTAGTAACAAAGAAGCTCAGAAAGCTATTATTTTTATGGGGTCTGTTTCATCAAAACTGTCTATGAAAAATAATGCAGTATATGGCGCAGCAAAACATGGGCTGCGAGGGTTTTCAGGCGCTCTTTTTGAAGAAATAAGAGAAGAGGGAATAAAAGTTTCAACGCTATGCCCTGGTTATATTAATTCTCGAGATCACAATCATGCGGTTTTGGATGAAGATAAAATGATACAAGTTTCAGATATTGTAAAAGCAGTTGATTTTATTGTTGGTGCGGTCATGAGGAAGCTACTGCATATTATTTACGGAATATTAAAGCATGGGCGAGATTTCGATCCTTCTTTAGTGTAGAGGCTTGACAGGAAGACAGTAGTCTGTGCTTTACCCAGCATGGCTTTGAATTCTTAAATAGAGGGGTACTTAATGAAAAAAGATATACATAAAGTCTATACGTTAGCACAGGGTTATGTGACAGCTAAGGTGGTTTTATTGGCTGGTGAATATGAATTAGATAAACTGATTACTACTGATGGTATAAAAACTCTGAAATTAGCTCAATATCTAAATCTGAATGAAGAGGCTTTAAAGCGATTTTTGCGTGTACTTGAGGCACATGAGATAATTTCTATTGTTGATGGTAGTGTTTATAGGACTGAATTAACAGAGCAATTGGCTCGCGTTAGAACTCCGCACTTGATGAAGGCTTATCAAGCCTTTGATGAGCTTGAATATATGCTTAAAACACATCAGCCTGCCTGGAACAAAAAATTCGGCCAAGACTTTTACTCCACATTAAACCAAGGAGAGTTAAATCAATTTTCTGATTGGTGTCGGCAAAGTGGCCATGCATGGTTAGGTAGACTTTTTGAGCTTTATAACTTTTCTGCTTATCAGCGGATTGTTGATGTTGCTGGTGCACAAGGTCATCTTTTAGGTTCTTTGTTAAAGCTTCATCCACATCAAACCGGCATACTCTTTGATTTGCCTTTAGTCGTTCAAAAAGCAGATATGACATTAAGTAATTATGATTGCTTGGATCGTGTTGGTGTCGTTGGTGGCGACTTCTTTCAAGCGGTGCCTGAAGATGGTGAGCTTTATATTTTATGCCGAACTTTATTAAACTGGAGTGATAAAGATGCGATTAAGATTCTAAATGTTTGTGCGAGATGTATGCCACAAAACGCTAAATTGTTAATTATTGATTTTATGCTGCCTCCAAAATCAGATCCGCACTATTTAAGAGCGGTGCTGAATGATTTAAATTTGATGGCTAATTGGAACAGTTTAACTAGAACGAAACAAGAGTGGTTAAATTTAGTTGATAAGAGCCAATTAAAAGTCTGTAAAGCTGTTGTTAGCGATAGCTCTCTGATGCCAGAGTTATTTGCTCCGATGATTCTGGTTGAGTGTCAAAATAAGTGATGTATAACCAATGATTCATGATTTTTAGATTAGATATAAAGTGATGATGTATTGGTGTCGATGCTGAGTGTTTGCGATTTGAACTTTGAATCTTTTTTGAAGCGAACCATTAAGGTCGAAGCTTTTTTTGGTCAAATAAAAGTCGATACAGAAATAATTATACATTGGCGTATTTTTATTGTAATATTATGCCTGAAAGTATAGGGGTGGCTATTTCAATGATAGGAAGAACTCTCACTGAATTGATGAAAGAGAGAAAATTAACGTCAGCTGAACTGGCAAGGCTAACCGGGGTCGTCCAGCCAGTTATTTATCGAATGGCGTCAGGCGAAACAGACAACCCAAAAATTGGTACCTTAATACCCATTGCAAATTATTTTGGAATATCGATAAATCAGTTAATTGGTTTTAAAGAGCCGCCGGGAAATCTAGCTTCGTGTGAAAGTGAATTAAAAAATAAAAAAATTCCTTTGTTAAAATGGGGTGAAGTGCCTGACTGGCCTGTTGTGAGCAGAGATCATCAGTATATTTCTGTTGATAGAGATATGGTAGATAGCTGTTTTGCTTTAGAAATTAATGGGCCAACAATGAATCATTCTTTTCCGGATGGTTGTATTGCAGTATTTGACGCAAACTTAACCGCACGGAATGGTGATTTTGTTTTGGTATTTTCTAAAGAGCATAAAAAAGTAGCATTAAAGCAATTTTTAACTGATGGCGGGGATGTTTACTTAAAGCCGCTTAATAAAGAGTTAAATACAGTTTTTATTGATAAAATAAGTACAATAAATATTAGAGGTGTTTTGACTGAAACCAGAATAACATTTAGAGAATAATGGTTTTTATATGGTAATTTTAAAAGGTAGGACGTATGAAGACATTGCCGCTATTTTATTATCCAACTCGAAAGTTATGGATTGATGATGACTCGTTCTTTCTAGAAGCAATGAAGCAAGTGTTTGGTAAAAATTTTCCTATGATGACATTTACTTCTGCCGAAGAAGGTTTGAATTTTATTCGTCATTATCAGTCATCTCAGATGAAACAAGATTTTTTGCGAAGTAACAGAGAAGATGAAAATTTTGGTATTTTAAAACATACGCCAGTTGATTTTGATATTACAACTCTAGCATGCTTGGTAGATGATAAATCAAAATACGATGAAATTAGCGTTGTAATTATCGATTACAACATGCCGGAAATGAGCGGCACATCATTTGCGCGAAATATTTTTGATACTCCAATGCAAAAAATTCTTTTAACAGGGGATGCTCAAGAAGCCGAAGCGATTTCAGCGTTTAATGCGAACTTAATACAGTGTTTTATTAGGAAAGGTGAGCCTAATATGGAAGAAAGACTGTTGAATGTATTTGATGAACTTTCTTTTCAGTATTTTCAGCGGACCACATACCCATTATTAGCATATTTAGAAACTGAAGCAAAACTTCCGCATACTGATCCTGTTTTTATACGATTTTTTGAAGAATATTGTGAAAAAAATAAAATACAAGAATATTATTTAGTTGATAAGCAGGGGAGTATGTTATACATCGATTCTGCTGGGAAGAAATCTTGTTTAGTTATTCAATCTAATAAAGGATTAGATTCATGGTTGAGCCTGTATGCTAAAGAAAAAAATCTATCAGAAGAAGATCTATTATTACTTCAAAAAAGAGAGAAAATCCCATTTTTTGGTGTTGGTAAAGAAGCTTATGAAGTGAATGAAAGCTGGTCTAGTTGTTTATATGAAACCAATATATTAGAAGGAGTTAATAAGTATTATTGGGCAGTAGTACATGACATCTGATAATTTGAGACATCAACTGGGTAAAGCGAGCCAATATCTTAAATGGGTATCGCTCCCAGCTGATTTGAAATTGACATTTATTTCTATCTTACCCCTTATTTTGGCTCAGTTTATCCAGAGATTATATTTTATTATCGATAGTCGTTATGTGGCGATGCTTGGCCAACAAGCGCTGGTAATTAATAGTGTCCAATATAATTTTCTCTCTTTAGGTCAGCTTATTGGTATGGCAACAGCAATGAGTTGTTTGGTGTTCTGGAAAAGAGAGGAGAATAAAGGCAGGCAAAGATCAATTTTTATAAAACATATTTCGCTTAATATAATAGTATGCCTTTTTCTTTGTGTGATTTCTGCGTGTTTTATAAATAAATTATCTGCTGCCTATGGCATTGATATTCATTACCTAAGAATAGCAAGAACATACTTGTTGATTGGTTTGTTCAATACACTTCTTCAATCCATTTTGTTTTGTTTGGATGGTGTTTTGATTGCTACGGGCCAGCAGAAAGCAATTTTTATTATTTCTACTTTTCTTACAGTGAGTAAACTTATTCTTAATAGTATTATTGTTTATGTGTTTTTTTCAGGAAAAATCACCCCTCAAAGCGTGGGAATACCATTAACGTTAATTGCTTTATCAACAAGTTTTTTGTTATTTATTGCGGTTGTTTATGCTTTCTACGTGGGTCTTTCAAAGTCAAAAAAGGATCAGGCGGTGACTTATCGTAGCATATTTAATGTTTGGTTTAGTGAGCTAAGCATTAATTTAGTAAAAGGCGGTATACCTTTTATTCTTGCTTATCAGTTGGCGCTGATCGCAAAATCAGGCGCTTTATTAGCAGCTTATCAGCTTACACTTCAGCTCACTTATGTGTTATGCATCCCCCTTCTAGCCAGTATGAAGCTATGCGTCAGAGATGCTTCAGAAGAAATTTCAAAACAAAAAGTAAAGCAAGGTGTTCCGGAGTGGTGGAAAAAATTATTTTATTTTGGTCTGTTGCCAACTCTTGCGTTGTTATTGTTAGCAGTTGTTTTTTTTAAACAAGCATTTTTATTGTTTTATAATTTTATCCCGTCTTCTAATGTATATTTATTTATACCAGTTTATATTTTTGCTACTTTAATTGGTCAGATCGGAAACGCATTGTCTGTTCCGATTCGGGCAAAAAAAGCGAGTTATCTTTTAACGCTCGCTTTTATTTTCAATCAATTTGTGTTTCTGCTTGGTGGCTTTGAGGCCATTGTAGTATTCGGAATTGCTACACCATTATTAGCTGGTTTAGTATTTGTGCTTTATTGCTCTATGCAGGTTGTAGCAAATATAGGTTTCATTAAGTTCTTATCCAAAAAAGGAGAGTCATATGTTATTTCTTGTTAATTTGGCACGTAAATTCAGAGAGGTTTTGCCAACTGAAAAAACCCAAACTAAGTTTTTTGATTTTAGCTACAATAGCGCAATATTCTTTGGAAAATTAAGGGGGTTTAAATCCAAAATTTATGGTAGGGTTATTTGCAAAAAAAGGAATAGAGAATTGATTTTTGGAAGAAAAGTTGATTTTCATCTTGAACATGGAAGCGCTATTGTTTTGGAGGATGATAATAACGAGCATAAAAAGCAACATCCAATGTGCGAGAAGTATCCAAGCGCTTCTCTTTTTGGAATGCGCAATCATTGGAGACTGCTTAATCATCCAGAATATAATGGTTCTAGATTAAGGCTGATGAAAAATGCTCGACTCGCGCTTGAACCCAATGTCAAAATTACAATAGGAACATGTATTAGCATTTGGCCAGAGAAGACGCTGCGTATTGGTTCTGGCACAAGTATAAGTCATGGAGTAATGATCAATACGCGATGCGGATTAAATATAGGACGTAATGTTATCATTGCGAGGGAGGCAATTCTCATGGACTATGATGGGCACCCGGTTTTTAAATTGGATAAAGCTCACTTGCTAGATGAGAAAGAAACTTATGGTGGAAATAGCCAAGCAATAGTTATAGAGGATAATGTTTGGATAGGCTTTCGTGCAATGATAATGAAAGGGGTTAAAATAGGCAAGGGCTCTATTGTGAGCGCTTATTCTTGTGTCTACCAAGACGTTCCCGAGAATAGTGTAGTGGCTGGCAATCCAGCTAAAGTAATTAAGCAAGAGGTATCATGGAGGCTTTATTAAAATATACTCTTGGTGTTATGCTATGCTTTTTCTTTTACATAAATGCTAACGCCTTTCCCGAAAAACAATTAAATATTCCCTTGCATTCAGGGACGATCTCATTAAACCCAAGTGACGTTCAAGATATTTCAAGTTTATGGGTTTCGCGTCAAATTAACTGCCAACTCTTTCGTATGCGCTCATCGAGAATTGTGCCAGAAGCGGCAAGCTCTGTGAAATATATTAATCCTACGAAGATTCTTATTCATTTAAATCCAAAAGCTACATTTAATGACGGCTCACCTGTTACAGCATCTGATGTTGTGGCAAGTTTTATGTTTATTAAAAAATCTAGGCTTGTTTTTAGAGGGATTTTTTCTTGGGTAAAAAAGGTTAAAGCCATTAATGCTGAAACCGTAGTGATACAGTTATTTAAACCATATTCTGAGTTTTTAACAATACTTGCTACACCAAACTATGCTATTTTTAAAAAAACGTTTATTGACGCAGCGAAAAAGAATCCTTTGCTATGGAAATATCCTGTAACCTGCGGAAACTATAAGCTAGTTGCTAATACAAAATCTTGGGTGGATTTGGAACCTAGAGGTAAAGGCCTTCCTATACGGTTTTATCTTCTGAGAACTAATGAAATTACTAAGAAAGAATTAAGTCAGTATGATATTAGTGATTTAGCTATTACAAATGATCACTCTGGTAATATAAAAAACTTTAGAATTGTAAAAGTATTTGATCCTTATCAAATATATTTTGGACTAAATACAAAGAAGCACCCTTGGAATATTCGAAAAAATCGCTGCTCACTTATGTCAAAACTTAATTTTAAGAATGTAATTAAAGCTTATGGAGCTGGATCACAGCAGGCGACAGATATTATCCCCCCTGGCATTTTAGGGTACAAAAATACTTTCGCAGAAAACAGATTGATTTTTGGTAAGTATGATGATATTGAAACACGGAAGAAAGGTAAATTTTGTTTAACTTTTTTATCAGTTTCTATTCCCAATGAATATCACAGTGTGTATGTTAGGTCGATTGAGAGTCTGTATCCATCTGTAACGACGAAAGTAATTAATAATACTAAGCATTTTGGAAAAACTTTTTTAAATATGAACTGTGATGCAATTGTTCTTGGTTTGAAATCTAATACTCTTGATGCGTATGGTATATTAGATGCTTTTACAAAAACAGATTCAAATTTCACGGGGTATAGCAATAAGAGAGTTACAAGAGAAATAAGATCTAGCCAGCTTACTATGAATCAGAGAAAAAAATATAATCAATATAGGGATATAATAACCAGAATAGAAAAAGCATGCATAATTTATCCTGTGCTGGTTACGAAGTATAGGAAAATCTATATCAATAAGAGTCTACTAACTCCGGGTATTGGTAAGGTTCCTCTGGATAACTATTATTTAGGACAAGCAAGATGGAAAAAAGCATAAGAAAAATGTTAACTATTTCTTTTTTGGTGACCATTATTCTTGTTTTCACCATTTCTTTTTTTATATCACTATATTTTGAGCATAATATTCAAGAGCACGAAAAGTGGTTTGCAAATAAAAGTATACATCATACATTAACAAATCTTCTTGTGCCCTCAATAAGAATATCTGATACAAATACAATACGTCGCATTTTAGATCTAGCATCAACAAAAAATGAAATTTATGGAATCGTTGATCGACAAAGTGACTTGATTTTGCCTGATTATGGGAAGGAGGGTTTATTTAATCGGGTAATAAGTAGAGAGAAGCGTGGGTCTTTATGTGATACAGCTAAGAGCGTTTCTATTAATTCTGATGGAGCGACTTACAATGCATACTGTTCTAATGTTTATTCAACCGATATTGACGGGAAAGAAAGGCGGTTTGCAAAACTAATTAGCATTTCGAAAAAAGAACCTTTTTCAGCTTTGACCTCTGATCTTTTACTGTATTTCATTATTTTTGCTATTGTAGTGATATTGTTGGTTAGCCTAATTTTTCATTATATTTTATCTAACTACCTTATGAACCCCCTTCTTGATCTAGGTAAGTATATAAAACGCATATATGAGGGGGGAATAGGAGGGGTAAATAGCTTTCATGAAAAAATTCGCCATGCACCTAAGGAAGTGTTAGAAATAAAAAAAACATTTGAAGATGTTTTTTTAAAGCTCGAGCAAGAGTTTAAGGCTCGTTCTGAGATAGAGAAAAAAGTAGCTTTAGGTGAGGTCTCTGCAAAGGTTGCACACGATATTAGGTCCCCCCTTTCTGTAATGCAAGTTATGTTAAATGCAATTTCAAAAGAGTATTCTAGCAAAGAAGTTGAAATGTTGAAGTTGGCATCTCAAAGAGTAGGTGATATTGCAAACAACTTGCTGCATGAGTACCGATCACCAGGTTCCTCTTTAACCAGAAATAAAAACCAAGTCCAAAGAATGTTTCTACCCTTAGTGCTTGAGTCGATCATAGCGGAGAAGAAACATGAGTGGAAAAGTAAGCTATTCAACATTTGCTATGATATATCAGTCGATTCAAGTTTGTTATGGGTTAAGGTAAGTCCCAGTATATTTTATAGCTGTTTGTCAAACTTGTTAAATAATGCTTATGAAGCTCTTGATAAAGAGAAGGGCAGTATCATTATAAGTACTTTTCTAAAAGAGAATTTAATTGAAATTGTCATTGAAGATAATGGCGTTGGCATGTCTTCTAATGCAATCGATGACGCTTTATCTGGGGAAAGCTCGAAACACTTGGGAAAAGGTTTGGGACTGCTGAATGCGAAAACATATATAGAATCGATCCCCGGTTCTTTCGATATACTTTCGGAAGCTGGAGTTGGTACAAAGGTAAAAATTTTGTTACCGCTATCCTTGTCCCCATCTTGGTTTCCAAGTTACATTCCTGTAATTGCAGGCCAAGATATTATCATTATAGATGACGATATTTCAATTCATGCGGTTTTAAAGCATAAGTTTACTGAAATATCACACAGCTTTTTTGATTTTTATTCAGTTGACGAATTTTTTAATTGGCTAAGAAGCAATAAGAGCATTTTGGCTGGTGCAATTATCTTTTGTGACTATGATTTAGGCTCAAAGTTAACTGGAGGAGATATTTTCAAAAAAGTAGGGAAAGTTAATCAAGGTTATATGGTTACCAGTCATGCTGATAATACTGAAATTCAAGACTTTTGCTTTGTTAATAATATTTATCTTATTCCTAAGTTGGTTATAGGCGAGGTGCCTATTAAACTATTAAGCTAATAGGCGCTTTTAAAAGAAAGACTGGGGGGCTGTTGTGCCTGTTTCACTATTTGATGGCGCATATTCTGGAAACAAAGATATTATACTTTCCTGGAGAGTCTGAGCTAATTTCCCCAGTTGATCTTCATCTAAATGAATGCCATCAATCTCACTTGATACTACGCATTGAGAAGTGTCTAAAAAAGCGATTCCTTCTTCAGTTGCTACCTGCCTATAGAGGTTTATGATCTCTTGTGCTTTTACTAAAGAGTCGTTATTAAATTGTGCTGATAAGGCGTCTGTTTCTTTAATTGGCTGAGGGGCAGTGAGCAGAATTTTAGGTGTAGTTGCGTCAGGACCTACATTGCTGGTTTTAACTATCTTAACTAGCTCACGCATTCCTTCGGCAATTTCTTGTGAGGTTTTGCTATATTGTATTTTGGTATCATTTGTCCCTAACATGAAAATAACTAAATCAATTGGATATTGTTGCTCAAGAATAATTGGTAGCTGGGTTAGCCCATTTCGATAAGGTTTTTTAGCAACCTTATCATCAAACATAGTGGTGCGCCCATTAAGACCTTCTTCGACAACTCGGAAATCTTCACCTAGAGAGTTTTGCAATTGCATGGTCCAGCGTTTATCTTCATCATATCGTTCAGCTCGTAGTGTTTCTAGGTTAAAGGAACCTGGTTTAAAGCCCCAGACGTTAGATGCGCCAAAGCAAAGAATGGTAATTTTTCTCATAATGTTCGCTCAATAGATTTTATTAAAGCAAAAATTATACCAAAAAATTAATTATATCGAAAGTTAAAATAAAATCGCCTAAATAACAATCGCATTCTGTGCTCTTATTAACCATTTGATTATTTTCATTATTTACCTTGGTGTATACGTTGACGTATATAAATATTAATGTATACTTTTAAGCATACACGATGATAAAGAGAAGATGAGAACATTATAAAGTTCAGTTTTTTAACTTAAAATCTTATCAAAAGGTAATTTGGTTGAAAAATTCTATCTTTTTTTACTAAGGAAGAAGTTGCATTCGTTAAGATTTTTTTACATTTTAGAAAAATGTATTGGTTTAAAAATTGATAAAGGAGAAATGAGATGTTTAAGCCGTTAATATCCATCAATGATATGTTAGCCTATTTAGTGATTGATCAATGTTTTGCTAAGTATGAAATTGCTCGATTAATTCACGCTAAAGTAAAGGAAATGGATCAGGACTATTTCAGTGAAAAACAATGTGGGAGAATTGAGAAGCTTTATTGGCGCATAAAAGACTATGAAGATCAATGGGGATTCTATCTTTCAGAAAGTCGGCGTGAATCAGCAAGCTAACTTATCCGCCACCCTGGGTTAAGCATGAAGCTTACCCCAAGGCGAAAGGCTGGCATGCGGTACGCCAAGACCTTCTGAAGCAGACAAGCCCCTAACGAGATCTGTTTCAGCCATCTTATAACAAAAGTGCCGCATTGATTTCACCCTCACTAGATTTTTTTTATTTTTAAAAGGAGATACGTCTTATGAGTGGAAACGTGAATATGTGGCTTAAAGACCATCAAGGTCAAGCGATTAATGGTGACTCAAAAATTCAAGGCCGTGAAAAAAGTTGTAATATTTTTAGTATTGAACATTCGGTTCGCATTCCATTCGATCATGATACCGGTAAAGTCACTGCAACAAGAAAGCATAAAGCCTTAATTGTTGTTAAGCCTATTGATCCTGCAACGCCTATTTTAAATAAAGCTTGTTGCAATGGTGAATTGCTTCAAGATGTTAAAATACTTTTATACAAAATTAATGACAATGGCGAAGAAAAAGGGTTTTTCCAGTATTCTTTAAATGATGCGCGTGTTGTAGATATTTCGCCAATTATTGATGCTGGTAGTGGTTCTGATTATATGGAGGCGGTTTCTTTTAGTTACGATAAGATCACCTGGAATTATTTAGATGGTAATATTTTAGCTTCGGATACTTGGTTGGAGAGAGTGTGATGGTTATTGCCCAAGCAGAACAAGATTCACTAGATTTTTTGACAGATGTCGGCCGCTCCATTTCAAGAATCCCCTTCAATTTATTTGACGGAGTAAAAGAGATTAGCAAAATGTCTGGAATAGAGGGAAAAAGGAACTTTTTACAGGCTTGGCGAACAAATACACGCTTTGCCGAGCTTGTATTACAGCTTTTAAAAACACCCTTTACAAAGCATGGCCCAATTTTTCAAATTGTTTTTATCGTTACAAAGGAGTATTTTAAACATTTTCCCGATCAGGTTTTGGTAGCAGCTGCAAAAAAGGCAGGAATTATTATTAGCGAAAGAGCCTCAAAAGCCCTTATACTCAATGAACTTGCCGATGCAGTAACGATTGGTATAGTATGGGCTTGTGGAATTAACATGGCTTTAAAGAAAACTATTCGAACAATTATTGGTTCTACCCTGTTAATTGTCATGATTGAAGGTGCTATTGAACGTGCGGAGAGGGCTAGCCAACAATTGAAAGCAACGTGTCCAGCCATTTATCATCAGCTTCGTATAAGAAATTTAGACCTTGGTTATTTTCTTGTTGAGAAGCCGTTGAAGAAATATATAGAAGCTTATAATCGAGCAGGGTGAATTTAATTAAAAAGAGAGGGAAACTTGAGTGGATTTAATTAAAAAAGTAGCGTTATGGTTTCTAGATTCTTCTTTCAATTTTCTTGTGTACATAATAGCTTTGGTCGTTGCTACAGTTATCGTTATGTCCTTGCCTTTCCATTCTGATTTTAAAGCACTCTTTGTTTTTATTCTTTTCTTTATTTTTATTGGTTTATATATCTGGATAAGAATTGTTTTTAGTAAAAAAGATGGTTAAAGGCTGTTGAAGTTACCCTTGGTGGGGCTATCGCGATACAAGTGTAAAACTTTTGTTTGGTGAAAAATAAGAAAATTTCAAATCATGACACACGTAGCCTTCGGATGTTGCAACAAAACAGTTTAAGCCATGCGCCACACTAAGGCGATTAACTAGAGGTTTGATAAATATATTATGAAAAGCAAAAACTTAAATGCTAAACAAGATGGTATTATCTTTAGAAGAGCAGTAAGTGAAGATTTACCGCACATTATTTTATTGCTAGGAGATGATCCTCTAGGTCAAGCTAGAGAAAACACCAGATTGCCGCCGGCTCAGAGTTATATTGATGCAATGGAAGAGATTATTCGCGATAATAATACCGAACTTTTAGTTGTTGAGAATGCTGGTGATATTGTTGGTGTGGCGCAAATTAATTATCTGCGTTATTTAACTTATCAAGGTGGTCTCAGAGCACAAATTGAGGGTGTTAGAATTCATAAAGACTATCAAGGTCAAGGGTTAGGTAAAAAGTTGTTTCAAGATTTAATTGATCGAGCAAAAACACGTAAATGCCACCTTGTTCAATTAACTACTGATAAAGCAAGGCCTGATGCGCTTGTGTTTTATGAGCGATTGGGTTTCAAGCAAAGTCATCTTGGCTTGAAGCTGCATTTATAAAAAAGATAATGCATTGATTGAATGGTTATTATTATAGATTTGAATGTAATTCTGAGTACACTTGTTTTCGATGAAAAATCTAAATTCAAGGAACACCTATGAAGATTGGAATTATGGCAGCGGTGCCAGAAGAAATAAATACAATACATAATGATATTCAGTTTCACGAAGTTATTGACCGCGCTGAGCGACAATTCTATCTTGGTAAGTATGAATCTATTGATCTAGTGCTAGTATATTCTCGAGTTGGGAAAGTTGCCGCAAGCATTACAGCAACAGCTTTAATTGAGAAGTTTAACGTCGATAAGATTATTTTCACTGGCTTGGCGGGCGCGGTTTCTAGTGAGTTAAATAGAGGCGATATTATTTTATGTGACCAAACTTATCAGCACGATCTTGATGCTAGACCATTATGCGCTAACCAATTTGAAGAGCCATTAACTGGTCGCTCTTTGTTTAAGCTTAACAGTGCTGAAGTGATTCTGGCTAAAACCGCAATCAATAATTTCATTGCGAACCTGGATCATTATGTAGATATTAGTGAATTAGGAAGGCTAAAGGTTAATAGACCAACATTGTATACTGGCATTATTGCTACAGGTGATCAGTTTATTCAAGATGTAGCTGAACAAAAAAACTTAATGATAAATGGGATGAAGGCTGTAGCTGTTGAAATGGAAGGGGCTGCGGTTGCACAAGTCTGCGCGGAATATCAAATTCCCTATACGCTAATTCGGACCATTTCTGATAAGGCTAATGACTCTGCTCTAGATAGTCTTCAGGATTTTTCAGTCAAAGTGGCTAGCCATTATTCTAGTGGGATTGTTCAAGAGGTGCTGAAATTATCAAGTTAAGCAAAAAGAGGCTTTGGCTGCTCAGACTTTGTTTTGAGCATATATTACAGAGCCAGAAAGTCGTTTGTCTTTTAAAGCATCCAAAATATGTTGGTATCTTTGAATGAAAAAGCTAAAGGTTTGTTCGCCGTATTTTTGAGTGTGTTTTTCTCGATGAGATTCAATTTTAGACATCAACTCTTCGTACCAGCAAACATAAGCTTCATCTATGTTTTTAATCTCAGAGGTTTTCCAGCCGCCGTCTTCAAAGACATTGTGAATTTTAGAGCTCTTAATACAGTTAGGTAAAAAGGGCTTGCCGTTTTCTTTGTAGGGGTTCTCCATATAGTTTCCATTATCAACATAATCAAAGACGATCAATTTTGTATTTTTATGTGCAATCGCTCGCAAAGCTTTTAAAGCCTTTACATGATCATCAAAAAGAAAAAAAGAGTTAAACAAATAGATTACGTCAGGTTTAACTTTTGGTGAAAATATATCGCTAAAGCAAGACGCTACATCAGTTGCATCACATGCTAAAAATCGAGGAAAGGCTTCTCCTTCCTTTTCATATTTCTTCTTTGCAAATTCAATAATTTCTATATTTAAATCAAGGCCTATAACTTTACCCCAGCCTTTGTTTTGCAAATATGAAGCTGTACCCCCTCGACCACAACCAACATCAAGCAGTAATTGATCAGGATGCTGAGCAATACCTTTAAAAACAAGCTCAATCGCTTCCTCTTCACCTGGATGCTGATAATCACCTTCTCGAATTTCAGACATAATTTCTTTATTTAAAGCTGAGGTTAAGTGCATATCTGCGTGCGCACCTTTTTCTTTTTTGTGTGTCATGTATCATCCTATAAGTTAAAAAAGCGAAGTGAAAATTACTTGATTTATGATAGCAAGCAAGTGCGAAGGTACAAAGCCTGGGATTACTTGTGTTGTTTAAGGCTTCCTGGCAACTAAAACAACATCTTCTTTACCATTTTGCATCTCCTCAGGATATGCCTCCTGTGAAGAGTAACGACATTCTTCAATAATAAACCCTTTGCTTTGGAGTAAGCTAGTTAAAGTTTCTGTTGTAAAAAGGTGGATAAAGCGTGGATTATGCGCTTTATCTTCTTCTGGTAAGTTCTCGTGTAAGTTATCAATTAGACCAGGCCATTTTTCTCCGGCACTCTTCTTTTTTTCATAAGCAGGGAGGTGTTCGGAAAAATAACTTACGTAAATGCTAAGCGTTAATATAAATATTTTCCCGTCAGAAGCCAGGTAGTCGTAAATGCTCTCAAGGAGTGACTCTACTTTTTCTGGGGGAATGAAATGTAAAATTCTAGACAGTAGAAAAGCATCTACTTCGCCATTTTGAATGCCTAGTTCGCATGGAAAGGCTGCCTTAAGAAGTTGTAATTTATCACTGTAATGTGGCTTCAGGTGTTTTTCCATATATGTAATATGATCAGCGGCTGGATCAACGGCAATAACTCGTTGAGCACCAGAGTCAAGCGCGAGTTTCGAGGCAACACCATATGCTGCGCCAACATCGACAACCGTTTTGTTTCGGGCAAAAGATGCGAAGTCGGTCATTAAGCAATCGGGTTCGCGTAGCATATAGCCTTGTTTGTTTGCTGTTGGTATTAGTCCCTGATGTTCTTTGCTAGAGGGTAGGTTTGATGTCCAGGATTGTGTGTCGTCGTTTGGCATATGTTACTCCATAGTAAAAAAACAGAGGGTTGGCAGTCCAATTACTGACCGGGCTAAACGGCGTCGGACCCTGCGGGGGTTGTAAAAAATATATTTTACAATGGGTTATACCTGTTTGTAAAGGTGCTTTATCGAATGTAAAAATGGGCTGCCCCGTTCTATTTTGCATCACAATGCACAACAAAAGTGTAAAAACTTCCGCAAAAGTCATGCCGGGGTTTTAGTGTAAATGCTAGCAATTCGTAACAGCATCCAAAATAGATTACAATTCTCGTATTCACAATGGTGTGGATATTTTTAAAAAGGCATTTAGTTTATGGCAGTACTTACAGGCACGGTTAAATTTTATAATTCAATGAAAGCGTTTGGCTTTATTTCCCCAGACGAAGGCGGTAAAGATCTTTTCGTTCATCAAAGCGGCATTAAAAGTGGTGAATTAACCGATGGATGCAAAGTTCAATTTGAAAGCGAAAGCACACCTAAAGGTTTGAATGCTATTAATGTTGAAGTTATTGAATGATCGCAATTTTTCAGAGTTGTGTTGTTCGTTAATTTAGAGAGAAATCAAAACACCAGCTCTTGAAATTTCAATTGTTAACTTTGACAGCCTTAAATGAAAAACATGAAGTAATTAAGAGAAAGTCATAAAATCATGTATCCAAAACACAGTATTTTTTATCTTTTAATGCAGCCATTTGAATTGGTGAACCCAACCCTGACCAAGGTTCATCTATTTGGGTTTGCTGAGTTTATAACCGCTTTAGCGGTGCTATTGGCTTTATTCTCGATGACAAGTGTTCGCTATCGCTTCCGCGTAAAGATTACACCGTTTGTTCCAATTGATAAGTTTGCATATTATTCATTTATTTTTGTTGGTGTTTTCACTTTGATTTTAGAATACTTTTATGCGAAAGGCTGGAGGCTTCCCGAAATTTTTTCTAACTCATTAAATATGCAGGCATTTTTAGGAGCGCTGTTTTTTTCGCCTGTAGCACTATGGATTTACTTTGCTTTTATAAAGCCTCCGCGTTTTGGATGGATGAATGCAAGGCGATATTATGATTGTGTGACGGACGCTATTTTGAGTGGCACGAATGAGGAGTTATCCATTGTTGCGAATGAAATATCCCAGTCATCTAAAAGTATCATTAGATACGCAAAAAATTTTAATCCGAAAGCTGCTGAAAACAGAGAGGCTATACTAAGAAGTTTAGCCCATGACATATTATTATTGCTAGGATACAAAAGGTTTTGCCAATATGTAATGTCTTCTTCCCCTGGGTTGGGCGTTAACCTCTTTTCGCAAATTACAAAGCAGCAAGCATACGAGCTACCAGTTAATCAGCTTGCAGTTAACTTATTTTCTGAGGCTTTAATTAACTCCGATTCTATTTTATACCATGAGGATAGCTTGTATGAGTCTGGGCTTATTGGATATTGCAAGCCCTTTAGTGAAAGCTTATTTTCGGACTATCATTTGGTGGAGACTCTTAATAGAACAGGAAGAACTTTATTTGATGTTAGCTATAAAATAACATCTGTCTGGAATTCAAGTCAAATAGAAGCTTTTTCTAGCTGCTTATTAATATTTTTTAAAGCGTATTTATCTAATTTGGTGGCTAACACAGCGAGTATTTATTCTATAACATTCGCCACGGGGCTTGAGAAGTTAGTAGAGGAAAACGGATATGAATCAGCAATACCGGGTATAGGTGGCAATAAAAGTGTTCGAGTAGAGTATATAAACAAACTGAATGAAAGGGTTCAATGTCTTGGTCAGGTGATTTGGCAGATTAACAGTACAGATGGTTTACCAAGTTGCCGCTTGAGAAGTTCAAATGATCCGCATATAAAGGATTTTTATGATACTATTGTTGATGCTATGCTTAATGTTATTTTTGAGGCTTCATATGTTAAGTGTGATGTTGATTTTTGTTGGACAACTCAGTACGTTATAGTTTTTTTCCGTTTCTTTTCTGATCCATGCCGATATAATAAAATTGTCTCTCATCGTCTTAGGCGGGCTATATATAATAAAATTAAAGAGCTACAGAAGTTTCCAAACTACAAGTACATACGAATATTGGGCTTTTTCTTAAATACTATGGGGCTAACTTTAAGTGATAAATCTAATCGTAACAAAGGTGTTAATGCTCTGCATAAAGTAATACTAAATTGGACGAAGCATAATTTCATGAAAATCTTTTATTACAACAATGAAATTGCTGAAGCGTGTTTAATGGGGGCTGTCACGTTTGATAAGAAACAGTTAAAATTAGTAAAGAGTTATCATAAGGATTTGCAAGGTAATACTCCTCAAGAACATTTAGATTTAATTGATTCAAAATTTGAGAATATAGGATAGTTCGAATACAGACAGTTTCTGTAGGCTGTTAATTATTTATCTACAAAAGCTGTTTTGCTATGCGGTTTTAAAGTTTAAGAAAATACGATTAGCCATGTAGGCCATGAAATGCAAATATCTTTAGCGGTCTAGTTGATTGCACGTTAATCAGCTGTCTTGATATTTTCTGCTTTTGAACGCTTAAGCTCTTAAAAAAGATGCTTTTTTTAACGATTACGGCTGTATATAAATAATAGTGTAACTACCCCTGTCTCTATCTGTAAGCAAGCCGCAAGGCGAAGCATGAGATAGTGACAGGGAGTATAAGTCCATGAATTTATTTAATTTAAGTAATCAGTTTTTAAGTGACACTAAAGTGACAGCTTTTTTAGCCGGGAATATTATTTGTCATCTAAAAAAATGTTATATAAATTATGTAGCAGTAAACTATTTAAAAAAAGCATCGTATGTCATTTGAGCGATGGAGGATAATTTAAAAAATCCTTGGCGTTACTTGCTGAATTAATTCAGCAAGCTTTTACTAGAGCTAACATTGTTGGCCCATTTCAAAAATAAGAATCTTTACTTTCATTGTGTTATGCAGTGATTTCACCTGGATGCACAGCATCTTTTTGTCGAACTCAAGTAATGTTGTAGCTAGTTGTTATAACATTAACGGCGAGCTATCGCCTATGTCGCAAGGGTGGTTTTTACTACCCATTTCGCACTTTCGCAACATTTTGTTGCCGTCATCAATAGATGAATAGTGTGCGAACACTCATCAGCTTATTTTAAGCGATAAGACACAAATTTAGATTTATTCAAATAAACGAAAAGCCAATTCTCAGAATCATTTTTTGAACTAAGCGCATATTCTATTAGAACAAATTAAGGAGTGAGCGGAAAGCCGAGCAGATTCTGCCTTAATAAAGAGCTTTATTGCAACAGTTTGCAACAGATCGCAACACTTTGAAACAGATTGCAACACTATGCAACAGTTTGCAACAGTGTGCCAACTTCAAAAAAGATTTGAAATTATTTTTATAAAAGTAAAAAATCAATTGAATATAAGTTTCAATAGGTTGGTTTGAAAAGCGAAAGAAATAATATGAGAATTATATAGAAACAAAAAAAAGACTTGCTATTCTTTTGCGTTTTTGTAGAATTGGCTTGTATCTTCGAGAGAATATATCTAGCCCTAGCAGAAATGCCGGGGCTTTTTTTTGAAAATAATTGTCCCGCTTGGTAAAGCAGTACCCCCTTATTTTTTTAAATCAATAATAAACAATAGTTCAAAGAGCTCTAAAAACACCGCTTGTCTGCGTCTGATTTTTTAATGATTATGTATAGTAAATTGTTTTCAAAATCTTCGCCCAATCATTAAAAAGTATTCTTCCCATCTCTAAACTTTTATTCTAAGAGGTTTTAAAAATGAAAAATCAGTACAGAGTCTTGCCGCGATTTATCCGGCTAAGAGACGCAGCGATTTATCTTGGTATGGAGCGCCATCGTTTTAATTTTGAAGTTAGGTCAGATATCGCAGAAATTCCGATAGGAAAGCAAGGGATTGCATTTGATAGACTTGACTTAGATACCTGGGCAGACCATTATAAGCGGCGTGTAAGTCGGCCCAAATTGACTGAGAGAGGTGAATTATGGGACGAAAAACAACAGGACTCCGTAAAAGGGGTCAGTATTGGTGCATTGATAAGCAAATCTTTGGACGACGAATACGAGAAGGCACTGGCACAACTTCCTACACGGAAGCCCAGACCATCTTAGCTCGCCGTATTGAAGATATACGACAAGCCGAAATTTTTGGTGTAAGAAAGAAAAGGATTTTCAAGGAGGCAGCAACTAAATTCCTGCTTGATCATCAATACAAAGATAGTATTGATGGTGATGCAAGTAAGTTGCGCATGGTGATGCCTTTTGTGGGTGATATGCTTTTAAGTAATATCCACATGGATTCACTACAGCCTCTTATTCAAGCTAAAATGAAAGCCGGTCTTAAATCTCGAACGATTAATCATTGTTTGAAGATTATTAGTCAAATTTTAAGATTGGCTGAAGATTGGATGGATGAAAATAGCTTAACCTGGTTAGACAGGGCACCTAAAATTAAACTTTTACCCGAGCATGATGCTCGTCCCCCTTATCCGATTAACTGGGATGAGGAGGATAAGTTAATGGCGGTTTTACCTGAGCATTTAAAGTGCATGGCTTTGTTTGCACTTAATACGGGTAGTCGTGACAAGGAAGTCTATTGGTTGAAATGGGAATGGGAGAGGCGAATACCTGAGCTGGGTATTAGTGTTTTTTTATTGCCATCTCATATTGTGGTAGATGGTAGACGTATGCGTTTGATAAAGAATGGGCAAGATCGTTTAGTTATTCTAAACTCAGCTGCTCGTTCTGTTATTGAGAAAGTTCGTGGGCGCCATCCTGAGTTTGTATTTACTTACCAGGGGCACCCAGTAACGCGAATGAGTAATGGCGCTTGGCGGCGTGCGCGAGTAAGAGCAGGGTTACCTGATTTACACGTACACGATTTGAAGCATACCTTTGGGCGGCGCTTGCGTGCTGCGGGGATAAGTTTTGAAGATCGGCAAGATTTGCTTGGGCATAAGTCATCACGTATGACAACGCATTATTCGGCAGCGGAAATTGGGAAGCTGCTTGAAGCGGCAGAGTTGGGATGTAAAAGGAATTCAAGCACTCCAACATTGACGTTGCTTCGTGCGACATCGTACGACTTCCACAATTCTCCCACATTGAAAAATTTGGGAGAGGAGAAGATAGTGTAACTTATTGATTAAATGGCTCCCCGAGACGGGCTCGAACCGCCGACCCAGTGATTAACAGTCACTTGCTCTACCAACTGAGCTATCGGGGAAGACTCATTGAGGGCGGTATCTTAATCATCGGAGGGCCTCTGGTCAAGGGGTTTCTGTAAAGAAACCAGAGGTTTAGCCGTGAATAGCTGATCTAATACGCTGAATGGCGGTTTGTAGGGTTTCCATGCTTGCGGCATAGGATAAACGCAGGTATCCAGGGGTTCCGAAGGCTGTGCCGGGGACTAGGGCTAGCTGGGCTTCATTGAGTAAAAATTCGGCAAATTCGATATCTGAAGGGAGGTTGAGTTTCTTGATGACTTCATTTGCGTTGAAATAACTATAAAACGTTCCTTCGCATGGGCGCATTTGAAGACCGTCAATTTGATTCATAGCTTCAAGCACAAAATCATGACGTTCTTTAAAAGCAAGACACATTTTCTCAACACTTGTTTGTGTACCGTTTAAAGCTTCAACTGCAGCGGCTTGCGCAATCGAACATGTGTTTGATGTGCTTTGCGATTGAATTTTTTTCATGACGCCAATGATTTCAGCAGGGCCTGCTGCAAAACCTATACGCCATCCTGTCATCGCATACGCTTTTGAAACACCGTTCACAACAATCGTGCGATCTTTTAATTCAGGACAAACGTTTGCAATATTTTGAAAAGGTTCTTTTCCCCAGTAAATATGCTCATAAATATCATCGGTAATAATCATGACTTGCGGTGCGCGCAATAAAACGTCGGCGAGTGCTTTTAATTCAGCGCTACTATAAGCTGCGCCAGAAGGATTAGAAGGGCTATTTAAAAAAAGTAATTTTGTTTTTTCAGTGATGGCTTTTTCAAGTTGTTCGGCTGTGATTTTAAAATCATCATGAATGTCTGTGTCAATAATAATGTTTTTTGCACCAGCAAGTACGGTCATTTCAGGATAAGACACCCAGTAAGGTGCGGGAATAATCACTTCATCATGCGGATTTAAAATCGCTTGGCATAAATTATAAATCGATTGCTTAGCGCCTGTGCTCGCAATGACTTCGTTCATTTCATAATTTAATTGATTTTCGCGTTTGAATTTTTCGATAATGGCTTTTTTTAAATCAGGTGTGCCATCGACAGGGGTGTATTTTGTTTTGCCATCGTGAATAGCTCTAACAGCCGCGTCTTTAATATTTTGAGGGGTATCAAAATCCGGCTCGCCTGTGCTTAGGCTTACAATATCAACACCATCGGCTTTTAATTCAGCTGCGCGTGCAGCAATAGCAAGCGTTGCGGAAGGTTTGACATTTTTTGTGCGATCGGCGATTAGTGAGCTCATGAATTTATCCTGTGGTTTGGTTTATCTAAAGGTACTGGAATTTTTTGTTTTTGACAAATATGGGAAGGATTAGTTAAGCTCCGTATCCAGAACTCAGGTTTTTTATAACAAGGAGAATAATATGCCATTTGAAACCACTCGTCTTAGCGGTAAGCTTTCGAAAGTTAATGCACAAGAGGCAATGAGATACTTAAATGCTGTTTCACAAGATCCAGAGGGAATGCCAGAGAAAGCGCCAGAGATTAGCTCAGAGGATACGCCAAGTGAGAAAGCAAAGAAGGAACAGGATGTTGCAGCAATAAAATCTATCAAAGATTTTTGTGGAGGGGCTTTAGAATATACTTTCATAACGAATAGAAGAGGCGCAGCAGTTTATGTGTTTGAAGAAAAAGAAGCTAAAGAAGTAAAAAATGAAAAAACTAATGAAACGGAAGTAATTAAAGTTACTAAAGGGTTGATTTTGGTATTTGTTGCTGATGTAAGAGTTCTACATGGAACAGAGGTTCTCCCTGGCTCATTTAATTTGCATAATAATCTTGAAAAATATGCCGCAGGCGCTAAATTTAAACTACACCCAAAGGCAAAATCTGCATTGCAAATGTTGTGGGATGGTACTCAGCAAGGAACTTCAAAAGTTAAAGGTTTAGGGGCGTTTATTAAGGAGTTCGTTAATGAGAATTCATCGAGTAAAGCGGGCGGTCCAACTGGTCAGGATGATGTTCGTATTAAAGCTATGGCTTCAGGGGTTGGGGGAGCATTGCTCCAGTGTTTTCTTTCAAAAATACTTTCACCCAAACAACTTGGCTTAGGGCAGCGGCTTTGGAGGAAAGTTGGGGGCTCATCTCATTTGACAGGTATTTCTCCTGACTTTGTTTTTCTCTTAGATCCAGTACCGATTTTAAGCCCCATGAAAGCAGAATTTTTAACAAACTCTTTAGGACCTAAATTGTTCACGGTTATTAATGATGGCGGACTTTATGATTTGAATGAAAAACTGTTCACTTGTTTTTTGCCTGGAAATATTTCTAGATTTCCAGTTGGAGGTAGGGATGATGTGAGCCCTGAATATCAATCTTCATTAGCTAGGTATGAGGACAATATCAATAATCACTGGCTTATGTCTAATTTCGTATCTTTTATTGAGAGAAGTTTTCCTGGGCTTTCGACTTATCAATGGTTCGAGAATGCATGGAAAATTGTAGTGGATTTGATTTCTACAGCAGCAACAGGGGGAGGCGCTTATTTTCTTATGGCGCACCTATTAGAAAGTAGTGCCTTTGAAACAATGCTCTTTATCATGCTTTCATCTGCAGGTGGGTATGCGGGAAATGCACGAGTAATAGAGCTTATTGTTAGTTATTTTTCTGATGGTATAAGTAAAAAGGATGTATCAGATAACTATGGCAAATTTTCAAAAGATGGCGGTATTGCTTTAGCCTCTGGTGTGGTTGCATTGCTGACTTATACAAGGACGTCTGGTACGGCTTGGCTTTCTTGGGACCCTAAAAGCGAAGCGTTTAGAGCGCTTGCTTTATTTGTTTTAGCTTCTTCAGGATTATTGGGTGAGCTTGGAAAAAGATGTATTGGTCCTGTTTTAAAGAGTAGAGCTGCGCGCGAAGAATTTGAAGAAGAATTCTCACGCGCAAAAAAAATGATTTAGTTAGATCTTCACAAAGCACAAAATCACAGCCGAAATCAGCATGCCAAGGAAGGCCCAAAAAATCGGAAGCCCTGCTGAAAAGTTAGCAGCAAACCCACTGAAAAAGGTTGTGATACCAAAGGACAGTGCCATCACAGCATTTGTCACACCCATCACCCAACCTTGTTCTGAATCACTGACTTGATTTGAGAACATGGTAATCAAAATAGAATAAGCGACAGCAACAGTCATGCCCACAAAGACACTCGCAATCCATGCAAATAAAGGCACGGGAATTAACACAGTAAGTAATGAAAGTAGGGAGGCTACAATCAAATTGCCAATCACAGCCGTTTTTAATTTCATGCGGTTTGCAAAGATATCCACTAAGAAACCAAAACCAATACTAAAGCCAACGCCAAGTACAACCATAAACATGGAAACTTCAAGTGTTGAATAGTTATAAGTTCTCAATAAGTATTGTGACATAAAACCAAAGTATTCACCCCAGCCTGAAATGAAAATTAATAGAATAAGTGATAACCAGCGAATTCTAGGATGCTTAAAAGCTTCTACAAAAATTTGTACGGCATAGTAAACGCGAATGCGAACTTTTCTTGTAACCTCAAATGTTTCTTCGAAGGTGAATTTTAAAAGTAGGGCGTTTAAGAAAGAGAATATAGCGGCGAAATACATAGGCGTTGCAAAGTTAAACCAGCTAACGATTCTTGGGTCAGATAAAATGCCGCCTGCCATTGGTCCAAAAACAAAACCTAAAGAAACCGCTAATAAGATAAAGCCAATGTTTCTTGCTTTGTTTTTTTCTGTGCTTATATCAACAATCGCAGCTTGCGCAATAGGTTGGCTACCTGCGGTAAAGCCCGCAATGATTCGGCCAACAATTAAAAAGATGATGCTGTGAAAATAGATAGCAACACCTGAAATAGCGTAGCCAATACACGCGCCAACCAAGCAAATGAGTAGTGATTTTTTTCGTCCAATGATATCGGACAAGTCGCCAAGCATGGCGGCGCCGAAAAACCAGCAAATCATATAAATACCGATGATGGCGCCATATAAAAATTCACGCGTAAAAATGGTCGTTGCGTGTGGCAAAAATTGTGAACTTGAATCGATGATCATACTGCTTAAGATGGGGAAGAGAATCCCAAGTCCCATGCTGTCGATCGCGATGACTAAAAATAAGGGTGAAGCTTTGAGTAAGCTTTTGTTTTGTTGCATGATTTTTCCTGTAGTTGTTGTTTTGAAATATGACATAGTAAATGCTGAAGTTCAATGGATTCTTTCGTAGGATGGGTTCTTTGCGAAGCAAAAATCCCACCATTTGGATGCGCTCTGGATGGTGGGATTTTTGCTTCGCAAAGAACCCACCCTACGCAGGGGTATAGCTCTTAAAAGAATAAGGGATTGTTTTGGGAGGGGGGATTTGTCTGTCATCATACCGCTTTTATTTTAAAACGCAAGAGAGTGGGTAATAAATTTACAAAAAAAACGAGGCAAAAGGTTTAATCAAACTTGAGCACTTTGCAAAAGCGAATTGAACTGTCCTGATTCTTGAGCTTGAAGCTCAGGCCACGTGCCTGATTCAATGATAAGGCCTTGATCCATCACAATAATTTTATCGGCATGACGAACCGTTGATAAGCGATGTGCAATGATCACTATCGTTATTTTCCCTCGCAATGCAATTAGTGCTTCTTGAATTTTTGCTTCACTCAAGGTATCTAAAGCATTCGTGGCTTCATCTAAAACGAGCAATGAAGGCTCTCGCAACAAAGCTCTTGCTAAGGCTAAGCGCTGTCGTTCACCTCCAGATAAACGTACACCACGATCACCAATGATCGTATTTAATCCTTCAGGTAAGCGTTCAACAAATTCATCCGCAGCTGCCATTTTAAGTGCATGTTGAATTTCAGCATCACTTGCATTTGGTTTTGCCCAACGTAAATTCGAGATGATGGAATCATGGAATAAATACGTTTCTTGCGTAACATAACCAATTGATTGCCGCCAAGCTTGTAATTGCTCGCCAATCAGTGCTTTCCCATCAACACAAATCTCACCTGTTGTTGGCGTTAGCAAGCCAATTAGAATATCGGCAAGCGTGCTTTTACCCGCGCCCGAGTGCCCGACAATGGCAATGGTTTGATTGGGTTGAATCGTTAAATGAATGTGTTTTAAAGTTGTTTTATTGCTAGAATAATTAAAACCGACATCGTTCAAAGTAAGCTGGTGTTTTAATCTATGTGTTTTAATGGTTTGGTCTGCGCCATATTCTTTTGCGGCTTCACTTTTTTTTTGCATGGACATGACGGATGAGAAAGCAGGGATCATGTTTATAATGGTTTGATGCGTTTGCTGCAAAACCGATATTTTTGGTAAAAAGCGCGCGAAGACAACAAGCAGTAACAGTAAATTTCCCATGGGCATTTTAAACCATCTTAAGGCAGCATAAAAAATAAGGCTAAGTATAATCACGGAGCCCATGGTAAAAAGCATCCTTGTTTTAGCTTGAATTTTCAAGAAACGAACTTGAACAGATTCAATATCTTTACTTAAATCACAAAAATGATCGATGTGTTGTTGTTCATTGCCATGGCTTTTTGCGACTTTAATCCCAGAAAAATGTTCAGACATCGATTCAAATAAAGCTAGACGAAAGTTGCGAGCTTGATGCCCGCTAGATCGCGCACGTTTATTTTGTACGCGTAAGAGAAATAATAAAACACAGCCAGATGCGAGCGCAAGCAATGTCATTTTCCATGAAAGGAAAAAAGATAAAACAAGATAAATAGAAAGAAGTGTTAATGAGCTTAGTATGACTAACAATTGCTGAGTGACGGCGCTGACGCGCTGGATTTCTGTTGTTAGTAAATTACTCATCTCAGCTGTTTTATGATGCAAAATGAATAACCAATTGGCGTAACTTATCGAGTTGTATAATTTATTTCGTAAAAACCGTATAAAGCCTTCTCGAATTGAAGCGCTCAGTATTCTTTGTGAGTATTGTAAATAAGCAAGCGAGCTAATAATCACAATGTAGATGAGTAATAGGTTGATTAATGACATGTGCCAATGTTGCAAATGAAACCATCGTGTAAAAAGAGGCGTCTGCCCTTGTCCTGCTAGCGCATAGCCAGCAAGGCTGAGCAAAGGAATGAGCAATAGCAAGCCCACACCTTCGAGTAAGCCCGAGATAATCATCAACGCAAGATTCAATACCGCCTTTTTTGGGGAATAGTTAAATAGAGTTTTAAGGTAAGTTTTCATTAATTTTTACGCACGAATTTTCTGAACAATAGAGCGAATTGTGCGATACGCAAAATCCACCGGGAAAATAAGATAATACAATGAATAGAGTTTTTCTGGAAGGGGGTAGCGTTTCCAAGTGCCGACTAAGGAGCTATCCAAATGAAGTGTAATAGCCAGTCTACTGCGCCAGCTTCGGGTTAGGAGTAGTTCGCTTAAAAAAATGAGCCCCCTGTTTGGTTTTTTCTGTAACATATGTAACGTTATTTTGACTAGCCATTTTACTTTACGGTCTTGATCAATGTAAGTTTGAATAACGCTCGGAATAGGGTAATGAAAAATTTCATGGCATAAACAAAGTGCTTCTGCAAGACAGCGCTCAATGTGTAGATGCTTAGCTTGTTCTAAAAGTTGAGGCCAACCCCAATCATCTTTTTGTTGTAACAATGCTGCGACATCACACATCCAGTGAAGTTCTAGCCAAGCATGCTTGCTGCTATGCATACAAAGATAAAGCAGATTATATTCAGGTGATAGTGTTTTGAGTTTGCGGTTAGCTATTTCAATCTCAGTGGCCGCCTCCCAAACAGCTTCGCCAGGATTGAACATATCCGGTATATGCACCCAGCGCCAATGCAGATCAATGTGGACTTTTTTTTCGGGATGATATAAAGAAATGTCTTTAGCGCGGGATTTGTAAGTGAGCCACTGTTTTGGCGATAAAGGGGTGTCGGGGTGTTTGACGCAGTAGCCCTCTTGCTCCAGGAATAGTTTAGCTTTGTCGATATTTTGTTTGTGAATGAAAATATCTAAATCTCTAGGTTCGCGAGAATTGATGTCCCCATAAAGTTGCATGCTGAGTACAGGGCCTTTGAATGTAATCATAGGGATATTGTGTTGCTTGAAAAGTTCAGAAATTCGAACCAACTCCGTAACAAAGCGTAGCATTTTATGGGTGTTTTTTAAGTGGAGGTGTTTTAATTGTGCGATAGCTTCAGAAGAGTGCTTCAGAGAATTTTCTTGGAATTCTTTGTAAAGTCGCGAGTTTAGGCTATGATGTTTTGTGAAGTGGAGAATATCTTTGATTTTAAAGTAGTCCAAACACTGAACTGAGGGGCGAAAGGCTTGGGGCATTATTTGTATCTGTCCTTTTCTAAGTTATCAGCTAGAGTTCTATGCAGAAGTTTTTTTCTTTTATCGACTATTAACATGCCCGCCTCTTTTTCTGTTAGTACTCTAGAATTTTTTCTTTGTGGTTGTCGGTAACAATGGTCATCAGTTCATTGATAGCAAAGCCTTGATCAGAGCGTTGTATTTTTTTTATTTTCGTTGTAGCGGCAAGCTGCCCCATGTGCTTCAAGTGTTTTGGAAGTAAGCCTAAACCTTTTAAGAATGCATAACGATAAGTTTGATTTTTTAAGGCGTCAATTTTGTGAATTCCGCTGAGTGGCGTTGTTTCAATACTTGATTGATTATGCTTGCTTAGAATATAAATTCCAGACAAGGGGAGCGGCTCATGGGTGAATTGTTCGTGTGTAGGTACTGCGTATTTTTCCATGTTGGGGCGGACTTGTCTTAATTCTGTTGTTGGTAATTGTAACTGGTTTGCTGTCTCTGCCCATATTTTTAATTGTGGGAAACCAGGGATTACCATGGGAACACCTGTTTCCATTGAGATTGCACAAACATCGTCGGCTAAAATGCGATAACCTTGTTGATAAAAGGCTGTAGCTAACGTTGATTTTCCTGCGCCAGAATTTCCAGTAACCACAGTGCAAGCACCATTGCTTGCAATAGCGTTACCATGCAAAACAAAAAAACCGCGTTGGTGTAGTAAAGCACCCATTGCTGAACCTAATAAATATAAACGAATAGTATCTTCATCCGTATCTGGGGCTTTTTCGATAATAATTTCTTTGCCTTGAGTAATGTAATACCGGGTAACCGTTTTAATATTTAATAGAAATTCACCGGGTGATGCTTGATGTCGAATTTTGCAGACGTGAGGTTTTTCAAGTTCTTTAGGAACTTGTCCATAACGAATCACGACATCATGTGTTGAAAAAGTTTCTTCAGCTAGCTCGGGGAAAGATAATTCAGACGCTATATTTAAGCCAAATGCTTTATAAGAATTCATTTGTTGCTAGCCACAGTCCATTGCTTATGTTGTGAGCCAATTTAGCATTGAGCCTAGAAAGAGTCAACGTTTCCAAGTAAATGAGGGCAGAAATTGATGTACATCATTGATGGTTTTTAAAATCTTTGTTAGAGTGCGTTCAGACTAAAAGGAGTAGGTAAGATATGGACACTTTATTTCAATGGACGGTTATTGGTGCTGGTCCTGCTGGCATTGCCTCTATAGGTCAACTTATTGACGCAGGCGTTACTCCAAACCAAATTGCATGGATAGATCCTACCTTTACCGTGGGTGATTTTGCCACTGTCTGGAAACGAGTTCTTAGTAATACGCCTGTTGAATCTTTCATGAAATTTTATACTGCTTTTGAGGCCTTTGAGTTTAATTCAAAGCACGAAAAATTCATGATTGAGCAAATGAAGCCTATGCTTAGCTGTCCACTGATGGTCGCAGCTCAACCCTTAAAGTGGATCACAAAACAACTTCAAACCAAAGTCGCCTCATTTGTGGGCAGTGCTCATAAGCTCACACCAGCTAAAAACAGCTGGCAAATCAGTTTAATGAGCGGACATAAAATCAACACAAAGAAAGTGATTATAGCGATAGGCGCTGAGGCTAAGACATTGCCGCATGCTAATTTAGAAGTTATTTCATTGAAAACCGCCTCTGATCCTGCGCAACTCAAAAAACAAATTACATCAGACGATTGTGTTGCCGTATTTGGTTCTTATCAGTCTGCCAAGACAGTCGAAGAAGGCTTAATGGCAACGAATGTAAAAAAAGTTATCCACTTTTATCGATCTGAGCGTTCCTTTAATCGCCATGTTGGTGGTTTGGAGCTGCCTGATAAAGTTAGCCCCACACCGATGACGCCAGCAAATTTAATCAAGTACATACCAGAATGTAATAAGGTTATTTATGCTGTTGGCTTTGAGCGACGTCACATCAGTATTGAAGGCTTGGCTGAAGATTATACTTATAACACGACAACGGGCCAAATTGCCCCTGGGGTTTATGGGCTTGGCATCGCTTTTCCTGAGGTGGTCCCTTACACTAATGGACGACGCGAATATAAGGTCACAGCAATTTGGCCCTTTATGAAACATTTGCAGAAAGTCTTCCCTATTTGGATGGCTGATGAAGAGCAGCCAGCCTCTCGTCAGACAACCTCCGAAACAGTTGTTCTCTAAAACGAATTACTTTGAGCGAAGGGTGTTTTGTCTGCTATCATGCGGGTTTTATTTTAAATCGCAGCAAAATGAACAAGAAATTTACGATTAATTCACAATATACCCCCGCGGGTGATCAGCCGGCGGCTATCAAGCGTTTATTGGAAGGTTTGGGCGATGGCTTGGCGCACCAAACGCTTCTGGGTGTAACAGGCTCGGGTAAGACGTTCACGATGGCGCATGTGATTGAAACTTGTCAGCGCCCAACGATGATCCTTGCGCCGAATAAAACCTTGGCTGCGCAGCTTTATGGGGAAATGAAATCTTTCTTTCCGAATAACTCCGTTGAATACTTTGTTTCTTATTATGATTATTACCAGCCTGAAGCCTATGTGCCATCGAGCGATACCTTTATTGATAAAGATGCTTCGATTAATGAGCATATTGAACAAATGCGCTTATCTGCAACCAAAGCGATTTTAGAAAGAAAAGATACGATTATTGTCGCGAGTGTTTCAGCGATTTATGGTTTGGGTGACCCTGATTCTTATTTAAAAATGTTATTGCATGTCACGCGAGGTGATCGCATTGATCAACGTGCGGTTTTAAAACGTTTAGCCGATTTACAATACAAGCGAAATCAAACAGAACTTCATCGCGGGACTTATCGTGTTAAAGGTGATGTCATTGATATTTTTCCTGCTGATTCAGAGCGTAATGCAGTGCGCATTGTCCTTTTTGATGAGGAAGTTGAAAGTATTGCGATCTTTGATCCATTGACAGGGCAAATGATTCAAAAGCTTCCGCGCATTACTATTTATCCTAAAACCCATTATGCTACGCCGCGTGAAACCATTTTAGAAACCGTTGACAAAATAAAAGTCGAATTGAAGTCGCGATTGAAAGTTTTGCGTGACTTAAATAAATTAGTTGAAGCTCAACGTTTAGAGCAGCGCACTTTATATGATATCGAAATGATGACGGAACTTGGTTATTGTTCGGGGATTGAAAATTATTCACGACTATTGTCAGATCGTGAAGCAGGGGATGCGCCTCCCACTTTATTTGATTATTTGCCTGATGATGCTTTATTGGTGATTGATGAATCGCATGTCACCGTGCCACAATTGGGCGCGATGTATAAAGGTGATCGTTCGCGAAAGCAAACTTTAGTTGAATATGGCTTTCGATTGCCTTCGGCTTTGGATAATCGCCCACTGCAGTTTGATGAATTTTCAGCGCGCGCACCGCAAACCGTTTATGTTTCTGCAACACCAGGTGCTTATGAGTTAGAACATTCTGATGAAATCGTTGAACAAGTTGTTAGGCCAACAGGTTTGATTGATCCTGAAATTGAAATAAGACCTGTCGCAAGTCAAGTGGATGATTTGCTTTCTGAGATTAATGCTCGTGTTGAAAAAGGCGAACGCGTGCTAGTCACAACATTAACTAAACGCATGTCTGAAGACTTAACGGAATATTATACTGAGCATGGTGTTAAAGTTCGTTATCTTCACTCTGATATTGGCACGGTTGAGCGCGTTGAAATTTTACGTGATTTACGTTTAGGAAAATTTGATGTTTTGATTGGGATTAACTTACTTAGAGAAGGTCTGGATCTCCCGGAAGTTTCTTTAGTTGCCATTTTAGATGCGGATAAAGAAGGGTTTTTGCGCTCTGATCGTTCTTTAATTCAAACAATTGGTCGAGCTGCAAGAAATGTTCAAGGTAAGGCGATTTTATATGCTGATCGTATTACAGGTTCAATGACGCGTGCGATGGATGAAACCGATCGAAGACGCAAGGTACAAAAGGCTCATAATAAAGAGCACGGCATTACACCAAAAGGTATTGAAAAAGCCATTCATGACGTTATGGAGGGCGCTTATACAGCTAAGAAAGTCTCTAATAAAAAATCAAAAGTTTCAGAAGAGGAGGCTAAGTATGATCATATGTCGCCAATTGAATTAATTAAAGCGATTGATAAACTTGAACATCAAATGTATCAATTTGCAAAAGATTTAGATTTTGAAAAAGCTGCAAGCTTGCGAGATAAAATTCATTTGTTAAGAGAAAAAATGGTATTGAATTCATGAAATATGCAACAACGATAAAATTTTTATTAAATATAATGAGTAAAAAAGACAAGCCACTTCAAATAAATTCAGTTGAGCTTAGCGATCAGAATGGATTTTCTTTTCCGGCTGATATTTATGAGCCAGTTAATGAAGACCATTACAAAGGCACTATTATTTTTTTTCATGGTATGAATAAGCTTGGTAATAAAGATGAGCGTATGGTCGCTTTATTTAAAGCAGCAGCACGAGCTAATTTTAGAGCAGTTGCGCCAGACTATGAAATTTTAAAAAACCATTTTGTTGATGGCCAGTCGGTTCACGACTTTGCTGCCACAATAAGAATGGTTGCTAATGATAAAGCGCTTACACCCTCAGGGAAAGTAGGCTTATTTACAGCTTCTTTTTCAGGCACGTTTACCGTGCATGCGGCTATTCGCGATGATGTGAATCATTTGATTGCTAGCTTATGTTCTGTAGGTGTTTGCTATCATCCCATTGAAACATTTACTGGTTTGTTGGATGGTCGTGGTGCTGATAGTTATTCACGTTTCATTTCCATGAAAAATCTATTATTTATTGCAGGTGAACTAGACTCTGTTTCTGAAAAAGCATTGTCGCTAGGGATTGATGATAATTTTGTTGGACGGAAACATCAGTTTGAAGATTATCTTAAAACGATTGAAGATAAAGAAAAGCGCGAGTACTTAGAAGAAATAGGTAGAAAAATCTATGCACAAGAAGATTTAGCAACACCTTACGCTAAGCATATTCAAATGATGCAAGATGCTTATTTTATTGATGAGGGGCTTAAGAATTTAAAGTGTAATGTGGCCCTTATTCACAGTGAAGATGATAAGGTTTTACATACCACTGAATCAAAACTTTTATGCGAGCAGTTAAAACGTCATCATGTGCCTGTGAAGATGGTTATTACGCCACTTTTAGAGCATGCCGATGTTCAGTTTAAAATAAAATATTTAATTGATGTATTTAGGTTGATTAATGGTTTTGCTTTTTTCTTTGATCATATCAAGCGCTGATATTTTTTTTCGCACGCATTGGACCGACTCTACCTGTGTGTTGGTTTGTAATGTATATGAGAATCTTGGACGTGCTCGTGTAATTTCCTTATTGCATGAACTGCTTCATGCAATACCGATTTAATTTCACTCGCATTACGATAACTGGTTTCACCAAGATAATTCCAAACAGCAATAGGGATTGTGCCAGGTGGTTGTGCACCCTCACGAAATAAATCGCTCATCTCTTGTCGGCTTAGCTCAGCTTCTGAAAGAATATGCTCTTCTTCAAGTTTTTCTTGTAATTCTTTTTCAATATCAGGATGGAAAGCTTCAGCAACTTCTTTAAAATCACTATATTCAATGTCGTCATTGTTTTCAGGTAAATCAATATGTTTTTCTTTCGCGTGATCTCTTAATAAATGCATGAAATCATTTTTATAAACAGAAACACGATAATACTCAAAAATAAAATCTAGAATTTCATGTTTTTGTTTTTCTACAGTATAAGGGTATTCATGAAGCTTTAATAAAAAACGCGTCATATTTTCAATAGTATTGCTGCTAGCGATGCTAATAAAAAAATCTTGTGTTAATGATTTATTACCCATGGTTGCTACAACGGTAATTAAAAATTGTTCGCGATCTCCATGTATTTTGGGTGTGTGACCATGAATATGGCCTGTTCTTTCATTAATTCTAAGCCATGTAAGTTGATCTGAGTGTAAGGCAAAGCTTATTTGACCGCTTTCAGGGTAATCGAACCCATAAGCAGTACCATAATGAAATGCATGGTTTTCAGAAACGACAATGGATCTGATGGGGCATTTGATGTTTAGTGTCTTGGTCATGACACACCTAATAAGTTATCGAAAAAAGCGCTTTGCAGCTTTCGCAATCCCTTTATCATCAAACAAAGTAAAAAAGTCGATGACTTTGAAAATAGGATCATAAGCCGGCTCGCCACAAATCTTAACGCCAATCGTTAAATAACCTCGCATCAAAGAAGGCAGTAAACGTTTTGGATTGCCATTCATTTGAGGTAAGGCGAAATCTTTATTGAAGCGCTTGACTCTGTGGCTTCGAAGAGGTGTTACCGCGACTGATTCGTCAGCAATTCCTTTAGAAATTTCACACACTTTATAAATCAGTGAAGCAAGTTCGGAAGAGTCGCCTTTGTTTAAGGAAGTGCAGCCAAATAAATAACGTACACCATTACTTTCCATGTAAGTTGCAATGCCATACCAAAGTAAATTCATGACAAGGCCGCTACGATAATCTGAGTGAACACAGCATCGTCCAATTTCAGCTGACTTAGGAAGATTTTTGTAAATATTGCTTAAATCAAATTCAGTTTCAGAATAAAATCCTATATTAGCTTTAGCACGTTCTAAAGGTAGAATACGATAAGTCGCGACGACTAAGTCTTCTGTTTCATCAACCACAATTAAATGATCACAGAATTCATCATATTCATCTTTATCGAGCCCCGTCTTGCGAGATGCTAAAAGACCTTCACCTAATTCTAAATTAAAAACTTGATAACGAAGTGCGAGTGCTTGATCTATCAGCTCAGGCGTTTGTGCAACCTCGATGCGAAATTGTTTATCTTGGGTGGATTTAATGATGGGGAAACGAAGCTTTGTCGCGTTAGTTTCTTTATTCTTTGTCACGTTGTTAAGTTGTCCCACAGGTTGATTCTAGCTTGAAAGGTTAATGAATTGCTTAATGCGAGTCAACTGTTTATACTACGGAATAATGCAAAAACGAATAAAAAATACTCAACAGGATGATTGATGGACTCGTTTCTTACGACATTACGCTTTTTAATTTCAATAAGCAGTAAAAATATAAAGGGCAAAGCGCCTCGAACCGTTATTTTGAAAAGAAACGGTTTTGAAACAGAGGCTGATGTTTATAAGTTGAAGCGAAGAAAATATAAAGGCGTTATTATCTTTATTCATGGTATGACTTTGCTTGGCTTTAGAGATCCGCGTATTATCGCCTTATGCCAAGCTGCTTCTAAGGCAGGTTATATTGCCATTGCACCAGAACTTCCTCTTATTTCAAAATGTGATATGAGCGATGCTTCTGTCGATAATATTGATAGCGTTATTCACTGCGTTTATGACGATAAGTCTTTATCAGGCGGCAAACCTATTGCTTTATTTACAGCGTCTTTTTCAGGGCTCTTGGGTTTGTGTGCAATAGCAAGAAAAGAAACAGCATCATTGGTCAGTAATTTTTGTGCTGTGGGTACTTCCTTCGATCCTGATGAAACGTGTTTAAAAGCTTTAAACAACCCTCTTACTGAGGATGGCGTTCAATGGGTGCTTTTGAAAAACTTTTTATCTAATGAATATACCAATAACCAAGAAATTATTCACGGCATGGAGCTTGCAATACAGGATACCTTTAATGAGAAACCTTATAATCAGTTTAATGCTTATTTAGAAACGATTTCCCTTCAGTCAAAAGCTATGCTAATTGATTTGAAAGAGAAAGTGACAGGCAAGCACGATATGCGTGACTTATGCCGCGAGCAAATTCATCAGTTTTCGCTTAATTTAAAACACTCGGTTGATTTAAACCGTTTAACCTGTCGCGTTTTTCTTCTTCATAGCACGGATGACAATATTATTTTACCGGAAGAATCTACGAAACTTTATCATCAATTAAAAGAATTAAATAAATCCTGTCGTTTGCTTATTACACCTTTGCTTGAACATGCTGATGTTAATGTTTCGCCTAAAATGTTTGTAGAGATTATTAAATTGATGCGTGTATTTCATCTGTTTTTGAAGCTTATGAAAATTAATGCGGTGCAGGATTCCGAACAGGCCAATAATTAGCCATTTTGTTTTTTTTAAAAGTTGCTTGTTTCGGTGCTGACGAGATGGTATCTTTCGGTTCCTTTTTGTAGGCGCGTAGCTCAGCTGGTTAGAGCACCACCTTGACATGGTGGGGGTCGGTGGTTCGAGTCCACTCGTGCCTACCAAATTAAGCTCCTGATAAATAGACAAAAAACCCTTTAAATCAAGCGGTTACGGGGTGTGTTTTTTCGATCTCAAATTATTTCTTTTGTGGTGAGCTGTCCTTTTTTGTACCATAGTGTATGGCGGATTCTAGCTCTTAGTGCGACAAGCTTTCAAATAAGGCAATGGTGACTGCTTATTATTATGGCGCCTATAACTGGGCATCACGCACTAAACGCCAATATTGCTGGATCCATTTAAGCGAGATTTCAAGAAAATCGCTGATCGAAAAGGCCCGAGAAAGCCATGTGTTGGTCATGTTTTGCTTGTTTGTTTGTTTGCGAGCAGCTCTATACCATTACCAGAATATTAACTTCAGTAATAACCTCTCAAAAACAAGAATATAAAAGGAATGAAAGCCATGGCGACTAATGGGCCTAAAAGAATCAAAAATAGCCTCGAGACTATGTCGGTGTGATATTCTATAAATTAACGAATAACAATAATTAATAGCTATATTAAGATAATTAATCATTGATTGATGTTTTGGCAGTTGAGAGTGCTGGAGCGGATCTCAAAGGGTGAATATGCTTCGCACCTTGAGGTATGATGGGTATATACCGTCTGACAGTGAGTGCATGTCAGGCTGCGCTTCCGTGCTTTTTTAAAGCAGATTTCTAATCTCGGATAAAACCAAGATTCAGTTTAATTTTCACCAAAAACCCGCTAGAATGCGCGCCATAGTGTTATAAGCTATTTCTTAAATATTTGATTAAAAAGAGGTCAATAATGAATTTACATGAGTATCAAGCAAAAAAATTGCTTGCGGATTATGGTTTACCAGCGCCGCGTGGACAGATTGCCTGGAATGTTGAAGAGGCAGTTTCTGTCGCTGATCATTTGGGTTGTAAAGAGTGGATTGTGAAAGCGCAAGTCCATGCCGGTGGTCGCGGTAAAGCGGGTGGTGTTAAATTTGTCACGAGCAAAGAAGAATTAACGGAAGTGGCGAAATCATTATTGGGTACTCGTCTTGTGACATTCCAAACGGATGATAAAGGTCAGCCAGTTAACCAAGTGTTTATTGCTGAGCCTGTTGATATTGAACGTGAACTTTATTTAGGTGCGGTGGTTGATCGTGCAACGCGTCGTATCGTTTTCATGGCATCGACTGAAGGTGGTGTGGAAATTGAAGAAGTTGCAAAAGATGCGCCTGAAAAAATATTACAAATCGAAGTTGATCCTGTTGTAGGTGTCATGCCTTACCAAGGTCGTGATCTTGCTTTTCAGCTTGGATTAGAAGGCAAACAAATTAAACAATTTACTCAAATTTTAATGGGTCTAGGTAAAATGTTTAAAGATGAAGATTTAGCGATGCTAGAAATTAACCCGCTTGTGATTGATAAAGCAGGTGATATGACGTGTTTAGATGCGAAAATCGTGATTGATGATAATGCTTTATACCGTCATCCAAAACTTCGCGATATGCGTGACCCACATCAAGAAGATGAGCGTGAAAATCGTGCGCATGATTGGGAATTAAATTACATCGCTTTAGATGGCGATATCGGTTGTATGGTTAATGGCGCAGGTCTTGCGATGGCAACGATGGATATCATTAAGTTATGTGGTGGTAACCCTGCAAACTTTTTAGATGTTGGCGGCGGCGCGACAAAAGAACGTGTCACTGAAGCCTTTAAAATTATTTTATCTGATGAAAGTGTGAAAGGTATTTTAGTGAATATTTTTGGTGGGATTGTTCGTTGTGACATGATTGCTGAAGGTATTATCGGCGCTGTCAAAGAAGCTGATGTGAAAGTACCGGTGGTTGTTCGTCTTGAAGGTAATAATGCAGAATTAGGTTCTAGCAAATTAGCTGAAAGCGGATTGAATATTACGCCTGCTGATAGTTTGTCAGGTGCGGCGCAAAAAATTGTTGAATTGGTGGGTAAATAAAGATGAGTATTTTAATTAACAAAGACACAAAAGTTATTTGCCAGGGTTTTACTGGTAAGCAAGGTACGTTTCATTCAGAGCAAGCAATTGAATACGGAACGAAAATGGTCGGCGGTGTAACGCCAGGTAAAGGTGGTCAAACACACTTGGATTTACCTGTGTTTAACACGGTTGCTGATGCAGTTAAAGAAACGGGCGCGACAGCTTCTGTGATTTATGTACCAGCACCTTTTTGTAAAGATTCAATTATTGAAGCAGCTGATGCGGGTATTGAATTAATCGTTTGTATTACTGAAGGTATTCCAACGTTAGATATGCTTGAAGTAAAATATTACATTGAGAAAAATACAAAAGCGCGTTTGATTGGTCCTAACTGCCCAGGTGTGATTACACCAGGCGAATGTAAAATTGGTATTATGCCGGGACACATTCACTTGCCAGGTAAAGTCGGCATTGTTTCTCGCTCAGGCACATTAACTTATGAAGCTGTTAAACAAACAACGGATTTAGGTTTTGGTCAAAGCACATGTGTGGGCATCGGTGGTGATCCAATTCCTGGTACTAACTTTACTGATGTTTTGAAAATGTTCCAAGAAGATCCTCAAACCGAAGCGATCATTATGGTCGGTGAAATTGGCGGAACAGCTGAAGAAGAAGCAGCTGAATTCATTAAGAATAATGTCACGAAACCAGTTGTCGCTTATATTGCAGGTGTTACAGCGCCTGAAGGTAAGCGCATGGGTCATGCGGGTGCAATTATTTCTGGCGGTAAAGGTACGGCTGCAGAGAAATTTAAAGCACTTGAAGCAGCAGGCGTTCACACAGTGAAATCACCTGCGGATATGGGTAAGAAACTTCAAGAAGTTGCAAATTTAGAAGTTGTTGCTTAAATTTTTCCTTTATAGCGCCTGGTTAAAGCTGGGCGCTTAATTTTTATTATAATAATATAAGGTTTTTTATGTTTGATTATCCGAGCACTATTTTTTTCGTTAATGATATTTATACTGGTTATTTCGAGGAAGATAGGAGGTTTTCGTTTGCTGATCAAGTAAAGCTTGAGTTTCTTAAATCTTTAATCGATGCGCAATTTTTCGAACTTTTATCCACTTTTCCGTCTGATTATATTCAAGTCTCGGTTCTTAAGCTTCAACCATCTTCTAAAGAGCCTTCTAATAAAAGAAAGCGATGCGATGATCAAGACACCACTTTTAGCTCAACTAAAATGCTAGAAGAAAAGCTGAAAGAGCTTGTTATTTTGGCTGAACTCTCGGAAAGTTGTTCTGAAATACTGAGTGCATATGCTGAAGAATGTAAGCTGGCGGAAGCGTCTAGCTCAAAAAACTCTCTGCGATAATCCGCCCATTCTGCGTAGATTTGATCAGCCATTCTATTTCAAGCTCGAGTTTTTCATCATCGGTTAATGGCCAATTGATGTCATTAGTGCGTAGTTGCTTTGTGAGTGTGTAAAGACAGATCGCAGCACTTACAGAAATATTTAAACTTTGTGTAAAGCCGACCATGGGGATATAAGCCATTTCATCCGCCATATTGTGCGCGATTTCGGATAAGCCTTTTTCTTCTGCGCCAAAGAGCAACGCTGTTTTTTGTGTTAAATCAATTTCATCGATAGGCTTGCTTCCGGGCTGAAGCGTTGTTGCGACAAGTTTGTAGTCCTGGTTTTTTAAAGTGTTTAAACATGCTTCTGTATTGTGCTCGGCTTTCTTATGGCGATGGATGTTTACCCATTTTGCGGAGCCAAGGACAACGCCCCGGCTTGTTCTAAACGAGTTATCGTTTTCAATGATATGTAAATCTTGTACGCCAAAGCATTCGCAGCTTCTAACAACAGCGCTTGCGTTTTGTGGTTGATAAATATTTTCTAGCACGGTTGTTAAATGGCGAGTTCGGTTTGAAAGATTTTTTGTGATTAATTGCTGCCTGTTCTCGCTACAGAATTTTTTTAAATAGTTAATCAATTCAATTTTTTTATTTTTTGTAAGTTGCTGCATAGGTTTCCTTATTGTAGGGTGGGTTCTTTTGCGGAGCAAAAATCCCACCAACTTTTTTCATCCGACGGTAGGGTTTTTTGCTTCGCAAAAGAACCTACCCTACAAGTTTCATGTTTTTTTTGAGTATGATTCTTTAATTAAAAACATTGCGATTAAAAATGCAATAAAAATTAAGCCATATTCAAGCTTCATCGCTTGCTGATAGGTGCTCAGCATAAAAATTCTCGCGCCATGATGATGGTGTCCTTGCCAATTATGATCAAGTATCCATCCAAAAATAGGCGATACAATAATCGTAGGAATAATTGCGAGCATATTAATAAAGCCAATCGCGGTTCCTGAAGATGCAGGATTGCGTTCAACGCCCATGACAAAGGTTAAGCCGCTAAAGCTTGATGATAAGCCGACAAGGAATGACAAGAAAAACATCATGGGTACAGTGATGTTTTGCATTTGTCCCATAATCATTAATATAATAGCGCAAAGAAAGCCGGAGCAACCAAGCAATAATTTTCTGCGTTGAATTGAATCTGAAAGAATGCCGGCGACAGGGCTTCCTACAATCCAGCCCAAAAAAATCATGGAGTTCATGCTTGCAGCTGTGCTTAAAGTGATGTGAGGGAAATAAGCATGAAAATAGTTCGCGCCCCAAAGTGAAGCAAGTGTACCTGTTGGAATATAAAGTAAGCCGCCAAAAAGTCCTATCCACCAGTTCTGTTTTGATCGAATAACATGAATAATATCTTTAATAATAATTTTTTCTGTTTTGCGTAAGGGATTATCGCGGAGAATAATAATCATAATGAGGGCAAGCAATAGCGCAACAAGCGCTAAAAAGAGTGTCACATGTCGCCAGCTTGTTTGATGCACAAAGTTAACTAAAGGACCTTGTAAAAGACCGCCGCTTAAACCGATTGTGATGGTTAGCCCAAGTGCAACGGCTAATCGATTTTTAGGCACCCAACTTGAAACGATAAACATTGCACCCATTAATCCAAACGTGCCGCCAAGGCCCGCAATAAACCGCCCTAAAAGACCTAGATAGTAATCGTGAGTTAACCCAAAAAGACTCAAACCAATGAAGCAACTTATCGCCGCAAGCGGCATAATTTTTCTAGCGCCAAACTTATCTAACAAGGCGCCGCCGGGGATTTGCATAATGGCATACGTCACAAAATAGCAAGTATCAAATATCCCAGCCTTGGCTGCATTGATATGAAAGCTCCGCATGATGCCGTTGATCATGGCGGCTGGCACGGTTTCTAAGATAGTTTCATAGAAATAAAAACTTGCCCCCAAAAGGCAAATCAAAATGATTAAAGATCGACTGATATGTTTGATAGACATTTCACACCCAAAGAGGGGTCAGACCCTGACATTAGACACTTCGCTATTGTAAACTATTAAGTATCTCGATGATAGCGTTACATACCTCTTGGTCGCTTTTTTCAGTAATAAATTTGAAGCTTAAGGTGCTTGCATGATCGAGTTTATAAAAGTTAGGTTTGCTTTGAATAAGCTTGATAATAGCTCTAGGATCAATGTTTGGCTCATCTTTGAAATAAATTTTACCAGATGCTGTGTTGGCTTTGATTTTTTTAATGCCAATTTTCTCTGAGATAAGCTTTAATTCAGTAATGGCTATTAGATTTTTTAAAGGCTGGGGCAACAGTCCAAATCGATCAATCATTTCAATTTGTAATTCTTTTAAATCATCCATAGATTCTGCACTTGCGATGCGTTTGTAATGAATTAATCGCATGTGAATATCAGGAAGATAAGTTTCTGGAATAAGCGCGCTAATTTTAATTTCAATGATGGCGCCATGATCGAGGGGTTTATTGAGATTGATTTTCTTGCCTGATTTTAAAGCTTTGACGGCGCGATCTAACATTTCCATATAAAGATTAAAACCGATTTCTTGCATTTGTCCGCTTTGTTCATCGCCAAGTAATTCGCCTGCACCACGAATCTCTAAATCATGTGTGGCAAGTGTGAAGCCAACCCCTAATTGTTCGTGAGTCGTAATGGCTTCTAAGCGTTTTTCAGCATCTTTTGTGATGGATTGCTCGCCAGGAATTAATAAATAAGCATAAGCTTGGTGATGTGAGCGTCCAACACGTCCGCGTAACTGATGCAGTTGTGCTAAGCCAAATTTATCAGCGCGATTAATAATGATTGTATTGGCAGAAGGCACATCAATACCTGTTTCAATAATTGTGGTGCAAACAAGCACATTAAATTGTCTGTGATAAAAATCCGCCATGACTTGTTCAAGTTCACGTTCGCGCATTTGACCATGACCGATGGCAACACGTGCTTCAGGAATAAGCTCATTAATTTCTTCAGCTGTTCGTTGGATTGTTTCAACGTTATTATGTAAAAAATAAACTTGGCCGCCACGTAAAATTTCACGCAAAATAGCTTCTCGAATAATGTTTTTATTGTAATTATGTAAAAAAGTTTTGATGGCTAATCGTTTTGCTGGCGGTGTAGCAATGATCGATAAATCACGAATGCCAGAAAAAGCCATATTGAGTGTTCTTGGAATAGGTGTTGCAGTAAGTGTTAATATATCGATGGATGAACGCAAAGATTTCAATTGTTCTTTTTGTTTAACGCCAAAACGATGTTCTTCATCTATGACTAATAAACCTAGATTTGCATATTCGATTTCTTTATTGAGTAACTTGTGTGTGCCGATAATGATGTCGAGTTTGCCTTCTTTGAGTTTTCTGATAATTTCTTTCTGCTCTTTAGGCGTTCTAAAGCGTGATATCACATCGATATTGACAGGCCAATCAGCGAAGCGATCCTTGAAGTTTTGAAAATGCTGTTGAGCGAGGAGGGTGGTTGGCGCAAGTATAGATACTTGCTTATTGTTATTGACCGCGATAAATGCAGCGCGCATAGCAACTTCTGTTTTTCCGAATCCCACATCACCACAAATTAATCTATCCATTGTTTTGTCTGATTTCATATCAATTAAAACATTTTGAATGGCTGTTTCTTGGTCGGGTGTTTCTTCAAAAGGAAAGCTTTCAGAGAAGTGTTGATAATTGTCTGTTGGGTCAAAAACGAAACCCTTGTTAGCAGCACGCCTTGCATAAATATCAAGTAAGTCTGCAGCGACGTCTCGAATTTTTTCAACAGCTTTTCGTTTGGCTTTTTCCCATTTGTCACTGCCAAGTTTATGCAGCGGCGCAGTTTCAACATCAGATCCACTATAGCGGCTAATTAAATGTAAAGAAGCAACGGGGATATAAAGTTTTGCTTTGCCTAAGTACTCAAGCACTAAGAATTCATCTTTTTGCCCATTAATATCAAGAATATTTAGTCCCAAATAGCGCCCAACGCCATGATCAATATGCACAACAGGATCATCGATTTTAAGCTCAGCCAAGCTTAAAATGGCGACATTAGCATCTTCCTTGGCTTTTTTTCTTCGGCGTCTTTGTAAAACTTTTTGGCCGAATAAATCGGGTTCACTGATGAGGGTGGTCTTCTCTTGATGGCCGATAAAGCCTTCATCCAAAGGAAAGACGGATAAATGATATTGCGCTGAACTCTCTTGAAAGCTTTGCCAGTCATCAATAAGTTTAGGCGTTAAATTAATTTCTTTGAAAAGTGCAAGAAGCGCTTCACGCCGACCGGTTGTTTCCGCAAGAAATAAAATACGGTCTTCAGTGGTTTCAAGAAAAGCTTGAAGTTTTTCTAAAGGATTTTTTAATTTATGTTGAATATCAAGTTCAGGCAGTGCTTTCGTTTCAAAGTTATAATGGGAGGGTTTGTTTTCAAGCGGCGCCATTTGCCATTCGATTTGTAAAAACTTTTTCAATTGAGAAAAAACATCGGTCACAGGAAAAAACGCTTCATGCGGTTTTAATAAAGGTCGCGTGATGTCGTAAGCAAGTTGCTCATAGCGATGCTCGACTTCCTTCCAAAAATTTGTCGCTTTTTCGTGCGTTCCATGTGCTCGAATAATCAAGCTGTTTTCAGGGATATAGTCGAGTAAATTTGATGTATGATCAAAAAACAAAGGAATGTAATACTCAATCCCTGAGGCGGCAATGCCATCAGTGACATCTTGATATACAGAGCACGTAGCAGGATTGCCTGTAAATTGATTGCGCCAGTTAATGCGAAATTTTTCTATGGCTTCTTCTGAGAAAGGCACTTCTTTTGCTGGTAATAATTCTATTTTTTCTAATTTTTCTAATGAGCGTTGTGTTTCTGGATCAAAAGCTCGAATGCTTTCGATATCATTATCAAAAAGTTCAATACGAAAAGGCGTTTCAGAGCCCATGGGGAAAAGATCAATAATTGATCCGCGAATGGCGAATTCACCATGCTCAAAAACTTGTTGAACATTTCGATAACTGTTTTCAGTTAAGCGATTGCGGAAATCGGTTAGATCAAGTGTTGATTGGGTTTCTAATAAAAAGCTATTTGCAGCAACATACGTTTCAGGCGCAAGCCGATTCATAAGGCTTGAGACGGGGCAAATCAAAACACCTTGTTTTGTATGGGGCAATAAACTTAAGGTTCTAACGCGTTGTGAAATAATATCTTGGTGAGGTGAAAACATATCATAAGGCAGCGTTTCCCAGTCAGGAAAATGCAAAATAGGGTAAGCATCATCATTTAAGAAAAAACGTAATTCATATTCAATTTGAGTTGCAGATAAAGTGTCAGGCGTAATAACAACTACAAGTCGCTCGCTTTGTTTCACTGCTTCTGCAATAGCAAGACCTCTAGAGCTGCCATAGAGCTCGCCCCATTGAATACGGGTTTGTTTTTCGTTGGGTAATGTGGGGCTGAGTAAGTTTGTCATTGCGATATTATTTTCAAATAAAAAGGCCAGGTATTTTAGCCTATTTATTTAAAGAATCCTAGCCAGATATCCTGTTATACTCGTGTTCGTCTCGCGAAGGGACGCAGACAGAAAACTTGACGAATGGTTAAAATAGAGGCACACTTCAGGTTGTAATTAATTTCTAGTACCTCTAAGGATAATAATGACGCCTGTACAGCAACCACAAGAAAGATCCCTGCTTGTTTTACTTCTCTTTTCCGCTTTTGGTGTATCTGCAGCCGGCTCTGGTGATTCTGCTAGTGGTACTCAACTGCTCGTGGGGAGTGGTGTAGTCACTTCTCTCTCGTTTTGTGTTCTCCTCCCTGTCGCGGTATTAGCAGCAGTAGTGGGTTATTGCGTCTTGTCGCGATGCCGTGATTTATGTTTTGGGTCTCCTGGCGGAGCAGGTGTGAGAGCTGGGCTCAATCTTGCTGAACAACCTGGATACAACGCTACTGCTTATTCTAATGTTTATTTGCCGATGGCTGCTCAGGTGGCAGATAGTACAATTGTTCCTTCTGCTTCTGCTCCTCCTAATCCTTTCCAGGTGGGCGCTAATACGTTTGCTCAGAGGGCGGCTGGAGACCATGGTACTGCTGCTGCAACTTCTCTTTTTAATGGAGGGCAAGCTGCAAACAACGTTACACTTGATGTAGGCGGTAGTTCGGTTCTAACACAGGTAACGACAGCGGTAGGAACGGTTGCACAGGCGCGGACGCAAGTTATCGGCGGGCTCATTGGAGCGGTCCTTAAAAATAACTGAGCATCTAGATCTACGCAACAGGGTTGTCTATTTACTGCTCTTCAGATTTAAGCTATTTTTATCCTTTGAGTTTTAGCTTCAAGCTTGCTATGTTGATAGTCTATTTATCAATTGAAAAGGAAAAGCAATGCGTAAACTTATCATTTTATCATTAATGGCGGCAGCGTCTTCAGTCACTTTTGCCAAGTGTGCGGCACCTACTGATTTAGTGGCGGTTCCTATGCAGGCGCAAGCGTGGTTGCAATCAGATTCAGCCAAAGTTTCTGTGAATATTAATGGCTCTGTTAATAACGCGGGTTTAGGTAGTCTTCGACAATCAATGCTTGTGAATTTAAATAAAATCGTGAAAGGTGATTGGCATATTACAAATTTCAATCGTAGCCAAGATAATTCAGGTTTAGAAAAAGTGTATGCGACAGCGCAACTAAGATTGCCGAATAATAAGTTAGGTGCGATAAGGTCAAAAGCAAAAGCCTTGAGTAAACCGGGCATTAAATACCAAGTGACGAATATTCAATTCATACCTTCTCAAATGCAAACGCAAGCAACCAAGGCAAATTTGCGTGCAAATATTTATACGCAAGCTCAAAAGGAAATATTAAGTTTAGATAAAGCTTTTCCGAATCAAAAATTCCGCTTGTTTAGTATCAACTTCCAGCCTCATGCAGGTATTTCTGGAATAAGACCAATGATTCTTGCAAAAACAGCGAGCAATGCAGTGCCAAGAATGAATGTTGGAAATAAAGTCACAATGAATGCGATGGTAAGTTTCCAGCCTAAAAGACAAGGGCCTGGGCAAGGCGGGTCAATGGGACGTCCTAGTCGTCATGCTCGTCCGAATAGGAATCAAGGCTAATGACATGGGTTTATTTAATTATTTCCATTGTGTTTGAAGTTGCTGGCACAACGTCAATGAAAATGTCGGAGGGTTTTACTAAGGTATGGCCCTCTGTTTTTATTTTTGTTTTTTATGCAATCGCTTTTATTTTTTTAACCATTTCATTAAAAAAATTACCAGTAAGTTTGGCTTATGCAATGTGGGCAGGGATTGGTACTTTACTTATTAGTCTTGTAGGCGCTTTTTATTTTAATGAAGGGCTTGGAGTTTTGAAAGTTATTTCAATCGCATTGATTATTCTTGGTGTTGTGGGGTTAAATCTTATCAGCCCGCATGCGTAGAAAATCCCATTGTTGGGGATAATCTGAATGGCGGGATTTTTGCTCCGCAAAGAACCTACCCTACATCTCGATTTTATTTTTATGATAAAAAAAAGCAAATCATTTTGCGTAGGGTGGGTTCGCGAGCGTAGCGAGTAATCCCACCATCGGGAGCATCCTAATGGCGGGATTTTTGCTTCGCAAAGAACCCGCCCTACAGATAATCTTGTGCTAATCCATCCAGATTAGACTAGCCATCCGGCCGGTTTTTTTATTTTTACGGTAAGAGAAAAGTAAATCATTTTGTGAATAGGTGCAATGATTGCCGCCATAGATTTCTGTGATACCCAGCGTATTTAAATAAATCTTTGCAAGTTTATAAATGTCACACAAAAAACGTTTTTCATCGGGCTGATAAGTAAAAGCTTGAACCGTTTGGCTATGATAAGTTTGAAAAACTGTTCGGACTTCTTTGCCAACTTGAAAGGTGGAGGGTCCAATTGCAGGACCAAGCCAAACAAGTAAATCCTTCGCCGGACTTTTAAATTGTTTTACACCTTGCGCAATAATACCTTTGGCTAAACTTCGCCAGCCGCCATGTAAGACAGCAGCTTCAGTGCCATCTTTGTTGCAAATAAAAATAGGTAAACAATCAGCGGTTAAAACCGCGCAAACATGTTGCGTGGAATCGGTATAGCAACCGTCAGCTTTGATTTGACTGTTGTGATTTCTGCTGTGAATGACTTGATTGTCGTGCACTTGATTCAGCCAAAGTGGATGGCTAGGTAAATTGAGTTGATCAACTAAGGTTTGACGATTTTCTTCAGCAGATTCAAGGTTGTCTCCGCAGTGTTTTCCAAGATTAAAGCTATCATAGGGCGGTACACTAATGCCTCCGGCGCGTGTTGTAGTGAGCGCATGAATATTACTAGGCGCTGGCCATTCGGCGTGAAGATATTTCATCATCGTCGTCCAAGTAAGTCATTGTTGTAAAAGTTTATCATTATGGATTCTCTTTTAAAACCTTTATAAGCGCTTCAAAGTCTTCTGGAATAGGTGCCTCAAATGAAACTAGCTCTTCAGTCTTTGGATGTTTAAAGCTAAGTTTAAAGGCGTGAAGCGCCTGTCTTCTAAAGTTTTTTAATGCTTCTTTAACAGGTTCCGAACTTCCTTTGGGTAGGTAGAGTCGCCCATAAGTTTGGTCACCCACAATGGGATGTTTGATATGAGATAAGTGAACGCGGATTTGATGAGTGCGTCCTGTTTCTAAATTCACGCGCAGTAATGTTAAATGTGGAAGTTTTTCTTCAATGCGAATATGTGTGATCGCTTCTTTTCCTTCGTCAACAATAGCCATTTTTAATCGCTGGGTTGGGTGACGATCAATCGGTAAATCAATGGTTTTTCCGCTGATTAATGTGCCATAGACGAGTGCAAGGTATTCACGTTTTACGCTTCGCGCTTGTAATTGCTGGACTAAGCTATGATGACTTTCTAAGGTTTTCGCGACAACTAAAAGTCCGGTTGTGTCTTTGTCTAACCTATGAACAATGCCCGCTCTTGGTAATTGGCTTAAGCTTGGACAATGATGTAGCAAAGCATTCACAAGCGTGCCTGAATGATTTCCCGCGCCTGGATGTACCACCAGGTTAGTGGGTTTATTAATCACTAAAACGTCGTCATCCTCATAAATAATATCAAGCGGAATATCTTCAGCTTGCCATTCAACTTGTTCTTCTAACGATGTGTTAAGTGTAATGTGTTCGCCGCCATGAAGCTTCGTTTTTGGCTTTACTATTGCGTTATCTAGCTTTAAATCGCCTTTTTCTATCCAGGATTTGATAGTTGACCTTGAAAATTCTGGCCAAAGTTGAGACAAAGCTTGGTCAAGCCGGATGTGTATATATTCTTCAGAAATAGTAAGCTCGCGCTCAATCGTTTTATTCATGTTTTTAGCCATTTTATCAAATGGGGTAAGTGTAGCATTTCTAAGAAGAATGGGTATAATCGCTGAACTTAAATAAAATGATTTTAATTAATAGGTCTTGAATGAAGAAAACTATATTACTTATTACCGGCTTAATTTTTGTACTTATGTTATCAGGCTGCGCCTCTGATAAAACGGTTCAAGACGTTGGTGCGGCTTACAAAGGTAAGACTGAGAAGCAGATTTATATCGAGGGCGAACAAAATTTGCTCGATGGAAACTATAGTCAATCAACAAAAGCTTTTGAAGCTTTAGATACGCTTTTTCCTTTTGGGCGATATGCTCAAAAAGGGCAGCTTGATATTATTTATGCTTATTATAAAAACGGCGATGTACCGTCAACACTTGCTGCATCAGATCGTTATATTCACTTATATCCTATGGGCCCTCATGTCGATTATGCTTATTACATGCGTGGACTTGCAGAATTTTATGAAAACCAATCAGTTTTAGATCAATATTTTAATACGGATTATGCGCAACGTGAATTAGGCCCCTTGAGAAAATCTTTTTATGATTTTAGTGAGCTTGTTTATCGCTTCCCTAAAAGTAAGTACACGCCTGACGCGCGAAAACGTATGGTTTTCATTCGCAATGTCATGGCGAGAAATGAATTAGAGACAGGTGTTTTTTATTACGATCGCCAAGCTTATGTTGCTGCAGCTAATCGTGCGAATAATGTTGTGAGGCATTACCAAGGAAGCACATCTGTTCCAGGCGCTTTAGTTTTAATGACAGAGTCTTACACGAAAGTTAAAGATTTTAAAGATGCAGAGCAAGCATTAAATGTTTTGAAATTAAATTACCCAAACAATGAATCAATCCCGCATTTGCAGCGAGATATTCAGCGTGCGGAATATAAAGATCAACATACAACAAATAGGAAAAAAGCGTAATGATTACTTTTGAAACTTCTATGGGTACGATTAAAATTGAATTAGATCATGCAAACACACCTGTCACTGCAAAAAACTTTGAAGATTATGTTAAAGAAGGTTTTTATGACGGTGTTGTTTTTCACCGGGTTATAAAAGATTTTATGATTCAAGGTGGTGGTTTTGAGCCAGGCATGAATGAAAAATCAACGAAAGCCTCTATTGATAATGAAGCCGACAAGGGTGGAAAAAACATGCGTGGAAGCTTGGCAATGGCGCGCACTATGGACCCACATTCAGCTTCAGCGCAGTTTTTTATTAACACAAAAGATAATGCATTCTTAAACTTCAAATCAAAAGATGCTAACGGATGGGGTTACTGTGTCTTCGGTAATGTCACTGAAGGTATGGATGTCGTTGATAAAATCCAATCAGTCAAAACAGGCAACAATTCAGGTCATGGTGATGTGCCTGTTGATGATGTTGTGATTGAGAAAGCTTACGTTTCTGAGTGAAACGCTGTAAAAAAACAAACTAGCGGTCTACACTTGCGCTTCATTGAGAATTAACAATATGAAAAAGAGTTAAGCATGCCAAGTTTATGGGGTTCTTTTAAAGCACAAGGCATACCAGGTTTTGTAGCCGCCACAGGCGCATTGTTTGCTTCTGAACAGAGTTTTTTTGCTGGTTATCGTAAAGCGGCCGAGATGTGTCTTGAGCAGGATTTAACAGTTGAGCCGAATAGTTTTTTTGAGCGTTTAATCACTTATGTAGGAATGGGTTTGTTCGGCGCTCTTTCATATACTTTGTCTCACTATGCTTGCTCGCTTGCCTTCTCTAAAGAAGCTGCAGAAAAGACTCCGAGCAAGGCTCCCTAGATTTTGATTTTCAGTTTAATTTCTTAATCACAGCATCTGCAACAGCTGTTGCTGACGCTGGATTTTGTCCTGTAATTAATCGCCCATCAATCACAACATGCGATGTAAAGTTTGGCGCAGCTTTATAATTCGCACCTTGTTTAATTAAAGCATCTTCTAAAGAGAAGGGAGCATACTTAGTGAACCCCGCTGCTTTTTCTTCAGCATTGGTAAAAGAGGTTAGGTTTTTCCCCTGAATAAGTCGCTTATCATTTTTTAATTTTACATTTAGTAGTGCGGCAGGGCCGTGACAATCAGCCGAAACAACACCGCCTTGTTCGTAAATGGTAGAGGCTATGTCGGCAAGCTTTTTATTTTGAGGGAAATCCCACATTGTTCCCGTGCCGCCTGCATAATAAATCGCGGCGTAATTTTTGGGATTGATTTCTGAGGGTTTTAAAGTGTTTTGAACTTGTTTCATTGCATTAGCACTATTTAAAAACCGACGATTAATAGGGTCTGATTTTTTTACAGCATACATCGGCGCGTCACCGCCTTGCGGGCTTACAATTGTGATTTTATAACCTGCTTGTTTGAAGCGATAATAAGGGTGTGTGAGCTCAGATAAATAATAACCCGTTTTTCTATCCGTGTTGCCAAGTTTTCCATGACTTGAAACAACCATTAATATTCTTGGTGGTGGGTTGTTAATAGCGGCGAGTGAAAGCGCGGGTATGCATAACAATAAAGTAAGCAAAGACTTTTTCATAACAGTTTATCCTTTAGTTATCTTCAGGCTCATGACAAACAACTTCAACATTGTAACCATCGGGATCAAGTATAAAAGCAGCATAGTAATTAGGATGATAAGCTGTACGTATTCCAGGAAGGCCGTTATCTTTGCCGCCTGCTTTAATTGCTTCGTCATAAAACTGTCTTACCACTTCACGAGAATTGGTTGTGAAAGCAAAGTGAATACTGTTGGACGGCGCTTTACCTCTTTTTATCCAAAAGGGAGCTATAGGCCCGATATTGTCATCATCACCAAAACCCGCGAATTCTGCGATTTCCATGAGTAATTGGTAATTTAAAGGTGCTAAGGCTTTTTCGTAAAAATCGCGTGATGTTTCATAGTCAGAAACCTCGATTGTAATATGGTCGATCATTGCAATATCCTTTTGCTCTTTTGGTAAGAGCTTAGGATTATCCTGGTAAAGCTGGGGTTTGGCAAGATTGGCGGAGAGGGAGGGATTCGAACCCCCGGAGCACTTTCGTACTCAACGGTTTTCAAGACCGCCGCATTCGACCACTCTGCCACCTCTCCGGTCGTTTTGCTTTCTATTTCCGTAGGAAAAGAAGTCGCTTAGGATACCTTAAAGTCTGATTTGCTTAAAGGACTTTTTTGAATAAAGTTTTGTTTTAAATCAGCTTTAGTCTGGTAATAGCATTTTGAGGGGTAAATTAAAGGTAATATATGGCTTACTTTGAGAATAGTGCTTGCATTACGCCAATTTTGACATAAAATAGCTCAAAAGGGTCAAAAATAAAACTATAGAGAGGATAGCTCGTTGATAAAAGTATTGTTAGTAGATGATCATAAAATAGTCAGGGCAGGCATTAAGCATATAATAGACGGTTCAAACGATATAGACGTGGCTGGTGAAGCTTCAAGTGGTGAGGATGCTTTAGCATTTGTTCGAGATAGTGCTCCAGATGTTGTATTGATGGATTTACAAATGCCAGGCATTGGTGGCCTTGAAACTACACGCAAAATCCTTCATATCAATTCTAAAATTAAAATTCTTGTCTTAACGGTTTGTGATGATGAGATTTTCCCTATGCGTCTTTTGAAAAGTGGTGCTTCTGGTTATTTAACGAAAGGTTGCGCTTCTGATGAGTTGCTTAATGCCATTCGTCAGGTTAATGAAGGTAAGCGTTGTTTAAGCGCTGAAATTGCACAACAACTTGCTTTAAAACGTTTTGATGATTCTGCTTCACCTTTTGATGCTTTATCAGAAAGAGAATTGCAAGTTATGCTCATGATTACGCGCGGACAAAAAGTTTCTTTCATTGCCGAAAAGCTACATTTAAGCCGTAAGACGGTTAATACTTATCGCTATAGACTCTTCAGCAAATTAGGTGTTAACAGTGATGTTGAATTGACGCATCTTGCGATTCGTTATGGGATTATTGATAACCAGCAAGTTGACGCTGAAGACGAAGCTGAGTAAATAGGTAATCGACCAGGAACTGTTGTGATTGATGAAAAGCATTTTCTAAAGTCATTAACAAATCATCCTGGTGTTTACCAAATGCTATCAGTCGATGGTAAAATTCTTTATGTTGGAAAAGCAGGCCAGCTTAAAAAAAGAGTTTCCAGCTACTTTCAAAAAAATCTCACCCAAAAAACTGAAGCTTTAATGCGTCAAGTTGATGACATTCGTGTGATTGTGACGCGTTCAGAAAACGAAGCGCTTGTATTAGAAAATAATTTAATTAAAGAATATCGCCCACGGTATAATATTTTATTCCGTGATGATAAGTCTTATCCTTATATTTATGCTTCTGTTGAGCAAGATTATCCAAAGCTTGATTTTTATCGTGGCTCTAGAAAAATGCCAGGGAAGTACTTTGGACCTTTTCCAAGTACAGGCGCTGTTCGTGAGACGTTGAGCTTGCTTCAAAAAATTTTTTTACTTCGTTCTTGTCGCGATAGTTTTTTTAAAAATAGAAGTAGGCCTTGTCTTCAATATCAAATTAAACGCTGTAGCGCGCCGTGTGTAGATTATATTTCGAAAGAAGATTACCGATGTGACTTTAATCATGCGCTTGCTTTTCTAGAAGGTAAAAGCGAATCAGTGATTGAAGCTATTGAGCAAAGCATGGAGAAATCTTCTGTCGATTTGGATTTTGAAGAGGCCGCTAAATATCGTGATCAAATTGCGCAGTTAAGGATTATTCAGTCAAAGCAATATGCCATTTTAGGTAAGCAAAATATCGATGTCTTAGCGGTGATTGAAAAAAACGGTAGTGTTTGTCTTCATGTGCTAGTGATTCGTAACGGGCAAGTTTTAGGGAATAAAACTTTTTTTCCAAAAGTGCCCAAAGAAACAGAGCTTTCAGAGGTGGTTCGCGCCTTCTTATTGCAGCATTATCTTTTATCCATCTCTCAAGCGCCCGATATTATTGTGTGTGATTATGATTTACAAGAAAAAGCGCTATTAATTGCTACGCTAGAAGAGCAGCTTAAAAAGAAAATTCAAATTAAGAAAACAGGTAAGAAACAGCTGAAAAAGTGGCAGGAGATGGCGGATCGTTCAGCTATGCAAGCCTTGATTTCACATTTGGTGACGAAAGGTACGATGGAGAAAAAATTTAACGCACTAGTAAAATGTTTGTCACTTGAATCCTTAGAGCGCATGGAATGTTTTGATATTAGTCATCATTCAGGTGAGGCGACGGTTGCATCTTGTGTTGTGTTTGGAAAAGAAGGTCCAATAAAAGAAGATTATCGTCGTTTCAATATTGAAGGTGTAAAGGCGGCTGATGATTATGCAGCAATGAAGCAGGCATTAATGCGCCGGTATAAGCGTTTAAAAAATACTGAAGCTAAATTTCCAGACTTGCTTATTATTGACGGTGGAAAAGGGCAGTTAACCCAAGCAAAAAAAGTGTTGGAAGAACTACAAATCAATCATGTAAAACTTTTAGGGATTGCAAAAGGAAAAACGCGTAAGCCAGGAATGGAAACATTAATTTTAGCGGATACAAATGAGGTATTAACTTTAGATTCTGATCACGAAGCCTTGCATTTGCTGCAGCAAATTCGTGATGAGGCGCATAGGTTTGCGATCACAGCCAACAGGATGAAAGTTGGAAAAGCGAGAAAAAAATCACGGCTTGAAAGCATTGAAGGTGTAGGCGCAGTTAGAAGAAGGGCGCTCTTAAAACACTTTGGGGGTGAGCAAGGACTCAAAGGTGCAAGTGTAGAAGCCCTTGCAAAAGTACCAGGTATTAGCCATTCACTTGCCAGTAAAATTTTTGATGCATTGCACAAGTAGGCCCGGTCATTCCTGCTGAAGCAGGAATCTTGCTGAATTGAAGAAGATCCCGCATCAAGTGCGGGATGATGCGGGATACAAGGCTGGGTTCAAAGCGTACCCCCTCCCTCGCCATTTCGGATGCTCCCGATGGTGGGATTACTCGCTTCGCTCGCGAACCCACCCTACACATAAGGATTTGCATTTTGGGTAGAGTGGGTTCTTTTGCGTAAGCAAAAAATCCCACCATCGGATGGTTCAGGAAGGTGGGGTAACTTAGCTAAGTTCGCGAACCTACCCTACAGGTTCGGGTCCCATGAATGTGGAAGGTAGGCAATCCCGCCCCCGGGTGTTACAATCCTGAATCGGTCTTTAAAGTGACAAACAAATGAAGCTAAATATCCCTAATGCATTAACACTCTTCCGTATCTTTCTGATACCCGTTTTTGTGTTGGTTTACTATTTTCCTTTTCCATGGGGTAGCATATTAGCCGCTAGTGTTTTTGTGCTAGCTGGTTTCACCGATTGGCTTGATGGTTACTTAGCGCGCGTACTCAATCAAGCGTCGGCATTTGGTGCCTTCTTAGATCCTGTTGCAGACAAGCTCATGGTTGCTGTTGCGCTAGTTTTGCTGGTCTCAGATAGGAATTTACATTACATAGCCGTCCCAGCAGCCGTCATTATTGGTCGTGAAATTGCAATATCAGCGCTCAGAGAATGGATGGCAGATGTGGGGAAAAAGACGAGCGTTTCAGTTTCTTTCTTAGGTAAGGTCAAAACGGCCATTCAAATGCTCGCGATTGTCTTACTGCTGGCCTGTAACCCTCTTAGGGCTGGCATTTTGCTTTTCGCAGGATATGTCGCTCTCTATATTGCTGCATTGCTCACATTATGGTCAATGATAATTTATCTGAGAGCCGCATGGGTCGAGCTTGTCATTAAACCTAAAAATCTCACCTAAGCCACTCCTTAATTCGCGGATTAATAAAGCAAAAATTCAAATCTTACCTTGACTCTTACCAACGCTTCGCTAGAATAGCGCCTGTTACAAAGTTAGCTCCGTTTTGTTTTAGGCTAGGATGGCGACAGAGTGGAAGTTTAACGATTACCAGCAAAGTAACAAAGTCAAAATGCGGGAATAGCTCAGTTGGTAGAGCACAACCTTGCCAAGGTTGGGGTCGCGAGTTCGAGTCTCGTTTCCCGCTCCAGGTTTTTAAATTATATTGCTAGAAGTCTTTTTAATCTGCCGGATGGTTGTAAATTCACCCCTTATTCTTTTGTGCTGTCTTCAGCTGAGGAATGAGTAAAGTCATGTAGCCTGTCAGCTAATCACTTTTCTGCTCCTCTTCTTAGGGATTCGGCTAGCAAAGGTGGCTTTTCTTCTTGATCTAGAATAATACGATTTAAGCCTCTTATCATTATTAGGAATTTAGGTCGCAGTTATATATCTTTTTAAGATACCAACAAGGAAAATGTTTAATATTTATCCTTCTGAGTGGTTTTTTCAGTAAATTCAAGAAGCCTTTCTTTCTTTTTGATAAATATAAGCTATTCCCATTAGGTATGAGTTGAACTCATCGAAACGATTGTGCTATTATCCGCCCTCAATTGTTGGGGCTGGGTGGCAGAGTGGTTATGCAGCGGCCTGCAAAGCCGTGGACGCCGGTTCGATTCCGACCCCAGCCTGATATTGTGACAATATGTTGTATTTTGAGTCTATCCTTTGCAGCATTATATACACCCAAATTGCCCGGGTGGCGGAATTGGTAGACGCAAGGGACTTAAAATCCCTCGCTCTTCGGGGCGTGCCAGTTCGATTCTGGCTCCGGGCACCATCTTTTTTCGTAACTCTTCGTTGCCTGCGCTCGCTGTGCTGCTCATGCACAAGTGTGCACTCCGCTGCTCGCTCGCTTGTCGCCTCGATTTACGAAAAAATATGGCGCCCGGAGCTTCTATGCAGAATTCTATCTGTAAGGGTTTTTCGAAGCTTCGCTTCTTCGTTGCCTGCGCTCGCTGTGCTGCTCATGCACAAGTGTGCACTCCGCTGCTCGCTCGCTTGTCGCCTCGATTTACGAAAAAATATGGCGCCCGGAGCTTCTATGCAGAATTCTATCTGTAAGG